>Ga0098067_1000012_pt1 | contig 150087 bp, 141 predicted proteins | sample 26_taG_FD_92578 | JGI IMG/M metagenome (GOLD analysis project Ga0098067, IMG submission 92578) | Marine viral communities from Cariaco Basin, Caribbean Sea - 26_WHOI_OMZ | ecosystem: Environmental > Aquatic > Marine > Oceanic | place: Caribbean Sea: Cariaco Basin | collected 2014-11-09
GAAATTCCTAATTCTGCGGTACTCATGGCACCTGCAAGAGAAACCAGCATTTTTCCACCTTCGGTCAAATGGGTTTCATATCCTTTCGCTGCATCCATTAAAGCGGCTGCGTTGAAGTGTCTGTAATTGTGTTCTAAAAATTGACTAACGGGTCCTTTGCTCATTTTAATCTTATTAAATTGTTTTAATATCTTCTTACGGGATAAACTTTTAAATTGGAATAACTTTTTGGATTGTATGCGAAAATTTCATGCTTTTGAGTAGTGAAATTGTAATATACAGAATAGCCGTACATTGCATCGTATTGCGTAGATGTCCATGCATTGTCAATATTCATAATTTCAGCTGACTTTAAACTTTTCGCGATTAACAAAAGTTCCTCATTGGAAGGTAAAAACCAATCGGAATACGAATGAATGGTTGCGTTTCTACAAAGTTTCGCAGCACAATTCTCGGCTGGATCTTGGGATACAATATTTTCGGTGTTATTAATTCCACTTCCAAATAAGTGAGAAGTGCCAGAAATATAATGGTCAAAAGTTCCCCAACTGCTTCCTGTAGTTTGATTGATGTCGTAATTTAAAGTAACTGGATAAATTTCTAAAAATCGCCAGCCTTCGCTTACTTCTCCTTTGTCAAATGCAACAAATCCACCGGCATTTCCTGAATAACCGGCCGTTTTAAATTCTTTTTGCTCACCGTACAAATAATTATCATTCAGCATGATTACCGTTCGCACATAATATGTTGTTGAATGATTTAAATTTTCAACCATCACTTCAAAGGTGTCAGAACCAGTGACATAAGCAAAAGTTGTTTGGTTGTTAACAGTTGGATTTGGATTCGTGCTGTACACAAACTGAACATAAGTAGTTTCGGTTGGATTTTGCATTATTTTTCCACGAAGTGTGGCTTGGGTCGTAGAAATATCTTTAGGATTCAAGGTTTGAATCATGCCGATATTATCGGTTTGAAAAGAAATTACATTTCCATATACAATTTGGCCACTTTCGTTGGTCGCATATGCACGCGCTTGATAGAGGGTGTTGGGTTCCAATCCATACTCAATTAGAAATTCAAAAACTCCTGTTTGATTCAGATAATCTTCTTTATAATTGGTTTGATACCGAACAGGAAGTTCATCAACCGCCCAACAAATTCCACGCATTTGAATACTACTTCCGCCATCGTTAACAATTTCGCCTCTCAGAAGAACGGCACCTTCTTGAACTTGAGCCGAAAGGGTTTTGACTTCTAACGATAATGAAGGATTTTCTCCTGAATCATCTGAATTACAAGCCATAAAAAATAGACAGCTTGTAAAAATTAGAAATAAGAAATAGTTATTTTTCATGCTGATTTAATTTTTCAGGTTTTTCTTTTTTTACCTTTTTACTTTGATGAAATTGATTGTATCCTAAAATATCCAAAACATCTTCATGCGATTGTTGTTCGGAAAACACTTCTACATTGTGATCTTCATCGATCAATAAGTATTTGGGTTGCGGCATTAAACAGTGATGAACTCCACCAAAACCGCCAATATTATCTTGATAGGCACCGGTATTAAAAAAACCTACATACAAAGGTTTATTTGCATTAAACTTGGGTAAATAAATCGCGTTCACATGTTGTTCTGAGTTGTAGTAATCATCACTATCACAGGTCAAACCACCCAATAAAACACGTTCATATCGGTCGTGCCATCGGTTTATTGGAAACAGCACAAATCGTTTGTTGATTGCCCACGCATCGGGTAAAGTTGTCATAAATGAAGAGTTGATCATGTTCCAAGATTCACGGTCATTTTGTTTTTTCTGTTGCAATACTTTGTAAATCACGGCACCGCTCTCTCCTACTGTAAATGATCCAAATTCAGTGAAAATATGAGGAACAGGAACTTCCCATTCATCACATATAATTTGAATTTGATTCAAAATTTCTTCGACCATATATCCATAATCAAACTCGAAACCGGGTGAGTTTTTCACGGGAAAACCTCCTCCGATATTTAAACTGTCCAAAGACGGGCAGACCTCTCTCAACTTCACATATACTTGCAAACATTTAGTCAATTCATTCCAATAATAGGAATTGTCTCGGATTCCCGTGTTGATGAAGAAATGCAACATTTTTAGCTTTACATTTTTTTCATCTTTTACATAATTATTATAAAAAGGAACAATGTCTTTGTATCCAATTCCCAAACGAGAGGTGTAAAATTCAAATTTTGGTTCTTCCTCTGAAGCAATTCGAATTCCAATTTCAAACTTCTCATTGGTCGCTTCCAACAGAAGCGGTAATTCCTCGACATTGTCAATAATGGGCATTACTTTTTTATGACCGTTATTGATTAATCGAGCGATATTTGTGATGTATTGATCTCTTTTGAAACCGTTGCAAATCACATAGTTCTCTTTAGTCAAAAGTCCTTCTTCCAGCAAACTTTCCACAATATTAATGTCGTAAGCGGATGAAGTTTCGATATGAATATCATTCTTCAACGCTTCTTCTAAAACATGGTGAAAATGAGAAGATTTGGTACAATAACAATAGTTGTATTTTCCTTTGTAGCCCAGTTTTTTACGTGCGGCCGCAAACCATCCTTTGGCTCTTTGGATGTTTTGAGATATTTTGGGTAAATAGGTGATTTTCAATGGAGAACCGTGTTCTTCAATCAATTTCATTAAATCAATTCCATGAAATTGTAGATTTCCATCTACCAAAGTAAATTCTTCCTGTGGAAAATAAAAGGATTGTTCAATTAAATCTAAATATCGAGTGTTCATTTTTTAAATTAAAAATAGGTTAAGAAATTAATAAAAAATTGTCAAAGTAAAAAAGACTTTATTTTAAACCCTTAACGAACACTGCACTTTGCGAATAATTCCATGGAACGGAGTTATATCTCTAAAAAATAAATGTTTCAAATCAATCAAATAATTAAAAGAGTACGTTAATTACAAAAGAGCAAAGATAATTAAAAAAAAAATTGATTTAAGGGTTCTAAACGAAATCTTATTTCGTATAAATAATTCACAGAAAATCAGGTATTAATTATGGCTCTAAATCTACTTATTCCGTTTTTACAAAAATCATAGAAATGATGTCACTCGTAAGAAAAATCACTTTTTCACCTTGATCGATTACAGAATATCGGTTCACGGTTTTTAATATGGAGAAAAAGGCATCTTCATCCACACCTTCACAAAACATGCGTGTCGATCGAAATTTCTCGGTATCAAAATGAATTACATCACCTTCCATCGAATATTCTCCCGCCACATTGTTGCATCCATTATTCCCAGCTACTTTCACATCATCTACAAAAGTTAAATACGGCATTTGAATTTTATAAAGTTGCTTCACGTCTTTCCCAGAAACGGGCGACATATATTCAAGTGTCCATTTTCCAAGCAACGGGTTTTCGTTTTGAGAAGTCATTTCTGCGTTTGAATCTGATTCTGCATGAATTAAAGATTTTTGCGAATTGCATGACATAATAAAAAACGTAACTAAAAAAGTAAGTAAATATTTCATATTCATTGGGATTTGGGTTGACTAAATTACAAAATCAATATCATAGTTAAAGATTGTTGATATATTTCTGCTTAAATTATTCCTTTTCATTTTAAAAGGGTTATTTTTGTTTTTTGATTTTAAGAAATACGAAAAAATATGAAATTCATAGTATCTAGCAGTAGTTTATTGAAAAACCTAAGCTTAATCAGCGGAGTAATTAATTCCAACAATACTTTACCGATTTTGGATAATTTCTTGTTTGATTTAAATAACAATACGTTAAAAATCACCGGTTCTGATTTGGAAACTACGGTATCTACTTCGTTGGAAGTTGAATCGGAAGACCAAATTACGATTGCCGTTCCCTCCCGAATTTTATTGGATACCTTAAAAACCTTTCCAGAACAACCCCTTACTTTTATTCAAAAAGAAGGCAATTTAATGGACATTGTTTCGGAACAAGGAAATTACCAAATCGCCTTGGAAACCGCCGATGATTACCCGCAAACTCCAGAACTTGACGATTCTTCTTCTACAACCATGGTTGCAGGAGTTCTATCCGAAGCGATTGCAAAAACAATTTTTGCAACAGGTAACGATGAATTACGTCCGGTAATGACGGGTGTTTATTTCCAAGCGGGTACAGACAATTTCAAATTTGTGGCAACAGATGCTCACCGTTTGGTGAAATATACACGAACTGATTTGCAGTCTAGTGATGAAACGGAATACATCATGCCCAAAAAGCCTTTGAATCTTTTGAAAAATATTTTGGCCGGAAGTAATGACGATGTCACCATCGAATACAACCAAACCAATACCCGTTTTTCATTTCAAAACATTGTTTTAACCTGTCGTTTGATCGATGGGAAATATCCGAATTATACTGCGGTAATTCCCAAAGAAAATCCAAATGTATTGACCATCAACCGGAATTTATTTATGAATTCCCTTCGACGTGCAGCGATTTTCTCCAACAAAACAACCAACCAAGTTCGTTTGAAATTATCTGGAAGTTCTTTAACGATTAGCGCCGAAGATGTTGATTTTTCAAGCAAAGCAGAAGAGTGGTTGCAATGTGATTACAATGGCGTGGATATGCAGATTGGATTTAATTCAAAATTCTTAATTGAAATTTTAAATAATTTACAATCCGAAGATATTACCCTAGAAATGTCAGAACCAAGTAGAGCAGGAATCGTACGTCCAGCTGATGGTTTGGAGGAAGGAGAAGACATACTTATGTTGGTTATGCCTGTAATGCTGAACGCTTAATACTGAAATTAGTACGCTATCTTATTAAAACGGATTGTGCGATGAAAATAGCGAAAACTTGAAAATTCTTGGAAACTAATAAGGATTTAATTGACGCTTCGTTTTATTTTTGCATCTTCTGTTTCTTTTGAATACAAATAGATTGTTTTAAAAAATGAAAATATCATACAATTGGCTCTCAACCCATATTAAATCGGAACTCGATGTGCATAAAACATCCGAAATCCTTACAAATATCGGTTTGGAAGTCGAAGGAGTCGAAATTCAAGGTGGACAAAACAATCCGCTAAAAGGAATCGTGGTTGGAAAAGTGGTTTCACTCCAAAAACATCCCAATGCCGATAAACTTCAAGTCGCTATCGTAGATGTGGGAGAGAAAGAACCCCTTCAAATTGTGTGTGGCGCGCCCAACATCGCCGAAGAACAAAAAGTAGTCGTAGCAACCATTGGAACTGTTTTAATTGTCGAAGACGGAAAAGAATGGGAAATCAAAAAAGCGAAACTGAGAGGTATAGAATCTTCCGGAATGATTTGTTCAGAAGCGGAATTGGGACTGAATGACAACCACGATGGAATTATGGTCCTGGAACCTTCCGTAAAAGTTGGAACTCCTTTTAGTGATTTGGTAGAAAAACCGAGTTTTGATACGTTAATTGAAATCGGACTAACTCCAAATCGTACAGATGCAATGAGTCATTATGGTGTTGCTAGGGATTTGTATGCGGCACTTTGTACCTTAAAAATAAAATCAGAATTCAATTCCTATTCAACTGAGAAATTTGATTCACTTAAAAAATCTGGAGAAAACCCCATCAAAGTCGAAGTGAAAAATCCAGAATTAGCGCCTCGCTATTCTGGATTATATTTTGAAAATATCAAAATTAAACCGTCTCCAAAATGGATGCAAGATCGACTGAAAACCATCGGCATCAACCCTTTAAATAATGTGGTTGATATCACCAATTACATCCTTCATGATTTGGGTCAACCCTTGCACGCGTTTGATGCAGACAAGATTTCCGGTCAGAAAATCACGGTTCAATCTTTAGACAAAGGAACGAAATTCACTACGTTGGATGGAACTGAACGAGCATTAAACGGAAGTGAATTAATGATTTGCGACGAAAAAGGAGGTTTATGTATGGCAGGCGTTTACGGTGGAATAGATTCCGGCGTTTCTGAAACCACGACCAAAATCTTTTTAGAAAGCGCGTATTTCAATCCCATTTCCGTCCGGAAATCAGCAAAGTACCACGGTTTAAATACCGATTCTTCATTCCGTTTTGAACGTGGAGTCGATCCCAATATGGCACTTGTAGCCTTAAAACAAGCAGCGGTTTTATTGATGGAATATGCAGATGCAACTGTAGTTGGAGATTTCACAGACCTCTATCCTACTCCGATTGAGAATTTAAATGTCATTTTGCGTTATAAAAAAATCGACCAATTATTGGGCGAAAGATTGCATCGTGAACAAATAAAGGAAATTCTGAAACATTTGGATATTCAAATTATTTCTGAAACCAACGATATATTGGAAACCTCCATTCCGCCTTATCGAGCGGATGTTCAACGTGAGGTGGATTTGATTGAAGAAATTCTACGAATTTACGGATACAATAAAATTCAAACCGAAGATAAAATTTCATTTTCCATTGTAAAAAATGACGAAAGAAATGCACAACTCATCGAAAATGAAGCGGCTAAGGCGTTGATTCCTTTAGGTTTTCATGAAGCAATGAATAATTCAGTTGGAAAAGCGGATTATCAAAAAACTTTCAATCTTACAGAGAGTTTAAGTGTGCAATTATTAAATCCTTTGAGTTCGGATTTGGCATTTTTACGTCAGTCCATGCTTCCTGGACTTTTGGAAAACACGGCTTACAATATAAACCGAAAAGTTTCGAATATTAAATTGTTCGAATTCGGGAAAGTGTATAATAAATCCGATGAAGGTTATACGGAAAACTACCGGTTGGCACTTTTAATCTCCGGAAATAAAAGCGCAAGTAATTGGACAAATCCCGATTCCAAAACAAGTTTTTTCACCCTAAAAGGAGTGGTTAGTCAATTATTAAAACGGTTAGGAATTCATGAATTCAGTGAAAAACCGGCTTTAAATAAAAATTATTCCGATGCGATTACCTTGGATTTCGAAGGGAAGAATTTAGGAACTTTGGGGATCATCAGTAAGTCAATTTTGAAAAAGATGGATGTGGGTCAACCTGTATTTATGGCAGAATTGAATTGGGATACGATTCTAGAACTTTCATCTGAATACAATTTAAAATTCAAAGAAATCTCCAAATTCCCAATGGTAGAAAGAGATTTGGCCATCTTAATCGATAAAAACACAAGTTATTCCGATTTATACACTTCCACCAAAAATCTAGATTTGAGATTATTGAAATCCGTTCATTTGTTTGATGTGTATGAAGGTGAAAAAATACCCGACGGAAAGAAATCGTATGCGATGAGTTTTCAATTGCAGGACGAAGGAAAGACTATGGGCGATAAGGAAATCGATGAAATTATGAATAAATTAATTCGTAACTTCGAATTAAGTTTCAAAGCGGAATTACGAAATTAAAACAAATCGTCTTCGCGATTAAATAAAAAATTATGAAAAAACTAATTCTTCTACTTGCAATAGGTCTAAGCTTCACAGCTTGTAAAACCGCAGCTGTAACGGATTTCAGCAAAGTGAAACAACTTATTCAAACCAATACATGGCTTCTTCAAGATGAAAACGGAACAGTTCTCAGTTACAACGGTGAGCCAGTTAGCATGCAATTTTCGGAAGATCAAGGTTTGCAAGCCTATGGATTTTCAGGGTGCAACCGTTATTTTTCAGGTGTAACTTTACTTCCCGAAAGCATTCGATTTAACCAACCTGGCTCAACGATGATGGCTTGTCCAGAAATGAATACCGAAGAAATGTTCTTGGATTTGTTGTCGCAAGTAAATGCCTATGAAATTTCAAACGGTGAGTTGAAACTCTTTCAAGGAAAAATCGTTTTGCTCCGATTCAAATCAAAATAAAACTTATATCTAAAAGTTAATATATCCAAAAAGCCGAAATAGACCTTGTGTTTATTTCGGCTTTTTTCACTTTTATATCTTATCTATTTCTCCGAAAGCGCTATTTTGAATTTGTAGCCAAACTCGTATTAAAAATAGAGTTCCTGAAGCAAAACTAAATGGATGAAAGTTAAATCCCCTCAATTGGTTTTAAAGACATCTTAATTTTCAAGTAAAACGTATGATTTCTTAATAATAGAGTTAATGAACCATTAAAAAACTAACGATTCCAAGGCCCATAACCAACAATAAGAAGACGATAAAATTAATAGTAAATAAAACAGATCCTTTTATAAAACTAACCATTCCGTGGGAATGATATACCCGACGATGGGCTATAAAAAAGTATAAAACACTGTAAATAGTTAGAGCTGTTAAAAGTAAATATAGAATTACATTCAGAAATTTTATTTGAATTAAATCGTTTATTTTATAAAATAAAGAAAACAGCAAAATATTGAGAAGGAGGAATGAAAAGTAATGCAACGTAAATACGCCATGTTCAAAATACCACCATTTTTTCTTATCATGAAAAAGCCATAGAAAAAAGGCGAAAATGGGAAGATAAATAAAAAGAGCTTTGGGTAAATTATGGAAAAACACATCGGCCAAATTTTGAATAATAGCACTTTTGCTTACCCCTTTTTCTTTTAGTTCGAAAAACTTATGGACAAGTGGAGTTCTAACATAATCCAAAAAAGAGAATCTTTTTGTAAAAGCAGAGTCATAGGATTCTCGAGTTTTAAACCCTAAAATACTTGAATTCTCATCAATTTTACTATTCAAATCAAAAATTGGATCGAAGGTTTTCCTAGCGGCAGATTCATTAATTAAATCAGAAACTTTTTGGAGTGCAAGGGAATCTTCCAATTTTAAATTCGTTTGGGTTTTGATACTGTCAATCAACTTCTGGGCTGATGTTCTATTCTCATTTGAAAACATTTGACTTTCTATCCAAGCTTTATCCTTCTTATCAAAATTAAATTGAATACTAAAGGGTGGAAACAAGGCAAATAAAAAGAAGGTAATAAAGCTTATAAAAATATATAATTTTATGGGTGGCACAAATTGTTGTCTTTTGCCTGCCAAGTAGATTTCTGTAAGTTTTCCTGGTTTTAAAAGAAGATTTTTGATCGTTCCCCAAAAATGACCATCATAATGTGTGAAATCTTCTATGAATTGGGTAATTAAATAGTGAAATGGTTTTTTGCTTTCCGTATTTTTCTGTCCACAATGGGGACAAAAATTTTCTTCCACTATATGGCCACAATTCAAACAATTCTTATCTGACCTTAATTTGGAATGATTCATTTCCTAGTTTTAATCAAAATTAGGAAGAATTCTCCGTTTTTTTTTTGAAATATTTCAAGCTCACTATTTTTATTTTAAATTCTTATTGAACTAATAAATATTAGATATGTATTTGAAATTAGAATTATAAAATGAATTTTACAAAAAAAACCTTCTCCATGGAATATCGAGAAGGTTTTATAATAAGTATTGAATTCTAAAATTATTCCGTCATATAGCTTTCTACGCTTGGACAAGTACAAATCAAGTTTCTGTCACCATACGCATCATCGACACGTGCAACTGGAGTAAAGAATTTACGCTCTCTCACCCAAGCCAAAGGATACGCTGCTTTCTCTCTTGAGTACGGGAATTCCCACTCATCGGCAGTTACAACATCCAATGGATGCGGCGCATTTTTCAAAACGTTATTGTCTTCGGGGAAATCACCGTTTGCAATTTCATCGATCTCCGCTTTAATCTGAATCAAAGCTTCCGCAAAACGATCCAATTCCGGTTTACTTTCGGATTCAGTAGGTTCGATCATCAAGGTTCCAGCCACTGGAAAAGAAACGGTAGGTGCATGGAATCCATAATCCATCAAACGCTTCGCAATGTCACTAACTTCAATTCCTAGTTTCTTAAACGGTCTGAAATCCAAGATGAATTCGTGTGCAACCACATTGTTTTGGTTCATATAAAGCACATCGTAATATTTCTCCAATCTCGCTTTTAAATAATTCGCATTTAAAATTGCATGTTTGGTTGCCAATGTCAATCCTTTTTCACCCAACATACGGATGTATGAATACGAAATCAACAAAATCAAAGCGGAACCGTATGGCGCGGATGAATAAACCGTATCTGATTTTTCTCCACCGGTTTCAATCAATGGATGCTTTCCTAAATAAGGTGCCAAATGGCTCGCTACACAAATCGGTCCTACACCCGGGCCACCTCCACCGTGTGGAATGGCAAAGGTTTTATGAAGGTTCAAGTGACAAACGTCCGCACCCACTAATCCGGGAGCCGTCAATCCAACTTGTGCATTCATATTCGCACCGTCCATATAAATCTGTCCACCTGCTTCATGGATTAAACTTGTTACCTCCAAAATGTTGGAATCAAACGCTCCGTAGGTTGACGGATAGGTAATCATCAAAGCAGATAAATTATCTCTGTGTTTTTCAATTTTTAATTTTAAATCTTCCACATCAGTTTCACCGGTTGGTAAATTCTTAACCACAACCACTTTCATTCCGGCCATAGCCGCAGAAGCTGGATTGGTACCGTGTGCAGATTGAGGAATAATTACCACATCTCTGTGTCCTTCTCCTTGGTCGATTTGATACGAACGAATCACCATCAAACCTGCATATTCACCTTGTGCTCCTGAGTTTTGCTGAAGGGAAGTTGCTGCAAATCCAGTGATTTCGGATAAATGGTCTTCCAAGTTTTTAATCATTTCTTGGTAACCCAATGCATATTCTTTCGGTACAAACGGATGAACTGCGTTGAAACCACCCCAACTTAAAGGAAGCATTTCAGTCGCTGCATTCAATTTCATGGTACATGATCCCAATGCAATCATTGAATGGTTCAAAGCTAAATCTTTGTTTTCCAAACGTTTGATATAACGCATCAATTCCGTTTCCGTATGGTATAATTTGAAAACTTCATGTTCTAAGAAATCAGATGTACGTTTCAAAGAAGCTGGAATTTTTGATCCGCTGAATTCGGGATTAACCACTGATTTCCCTTTTATTTTAGCAAAAACTTCAATCAAACTATCCAACTCTTCTTGCGAAACCACTTCATCCATCGCAATGCTGATTTTTCCATCTTCAAAGAAATTCAACAAAAGTCCGTGGGCTTCAAATTCATCTTTTGTAATTCCTTCGCCTTCAATTTGAATGGTATCAAAGAAATGGGAATGAACGGTTTTATATCCCAATTCATTCAAAGCGTCGTATAAATAAACCGCTTTTTGATGAATGTTTTTAGCAATAAAAGTCAATCCTTCTTTTCCATGATATACTGCATACATTCCTGCCATTACAGCTAAAAGTACTTGTGCCGTACAAATGTTTGAAGTCGCTCTTTCTCTTTTAATATGTTGTTCTCGGGTTTGCAATGCCATACGCAAAGCGAATTTCCCGTTTCTATCTTGAGATACACCGATGATTCTTCCGGGGATCTGACGTTTGTAATCTTCATCACACGACATATAAGCGGCGTGTGGGCCACCGTATCCCATAGGAACTCCAAAACGCTGAGAAGTACCCACCGCAATGTTTGCACCCATTTCGCCTGGTGATTTTAATAAAGTCAATGCCATTAAATCCGCAGCAATAGCAACTTGAATTCCTTTTGATTTCAAATCGGTAATCAAGTCGGTATAATCAACAACTTGACCTGATTTTCCAGGAAGTTGCAACAAAGCACCGTAGAAAGATTCATCAAAATCAAAATCGGAAGGATTTCCAACTACGATTTCAATTCCCAATCCACTCGCTTTGGTTTCACAAACAGCGAAAGTTTGAGGGAAAACATCCTGCGAAATAAAGAATTTATTGGCATCTTTTTGATTTCTTTCTTTGGAATTGAACATCATGTTCATCGCCTCGGCACTCGCTGTTCCTTCGTCCAACAAAGAAGCGTTCGCAATAGGAAGTCCCGTTAAATCAGAAATTACGGTTTGGAAATTTAATAAAGCTTCCAAACGTCCTTGTGCGATTTCCGCCTGATACGGTGTGTACGCTGTGTACCATCCTGGATTTTCTAAAATATTTCGCTGAATGGGAGAAGGCAAAATAGTTCGGTAGTAACCGTATCCAATAAAGCTTCTCGCTTTTTTATTTTTATCTGCTAATTCTCTTAAATGCTGAAGAATATCGTATTCGGTCAAAGCTTCTGGCAAGTCCAAAAGGCGGTCAAAACGAATCTCAGCCGGCATGGTCTGATCAATCAATTCATCAATTGAATTTCTACCTATAACTGAAAGCATTTCAGTTTCTTCGCCCGATAAGGTTCCTATGTGACGAAGAGAAAAATCTTGTGTGTTCATATTTATATAGCGGTAAATTTTGTGAATCGCAAATTTACGATTTTTAAGTCACAAAAAAACTAATCTTTATCAACCCAAACTAAGTTTTTAGCACGTGGTATTTAATCCGAATAAATTATAGTTTACCTTTGCTTTTGATGAAAGAATTCATTCAAAAAAACATCGTTGACACCAATATTTGGGTTGCATTTTGCTTCACAGCCTTCCTTCTATTTTTTCAACTAAGTCTATATGAAGTCAACCTCTATGTTTTAGGAATTGCGTTTTTTGGAACCTTGGGAATTTATAATTTCACACGCGTTAAAGAAATCAGCGATTTTTGGAATTTCCCTACTCAAAATAGAACCCGAATTCTGCTTACTTACCTAGGTATAATCTGTACCTTGGCTTGTGTTGTACTTCGGGGATTTGAAATGAAAACTTTTCTTTACCTCGGTGTTTTAGGTTTTGTAAGCTTCTGCTATTCCTTGCCTTTTCGAAGTTTAGGTTTACGGACGATTCCTTTTCTGAAGTTGTTTTTAATTGCTTTTGTGTGGGCAGGAAGTTCGGTAGGACTTTTATTGGTCGTTCATCACGAGTTGGAAAACTATCAATTGCTCATGGTTTCTGTTTTCTTTTTTGTAGTTGGAATAACCATTCCATTTGACATTCGTGATAATTTGACGGATGAAAAAGAATTAAAAACCATTCCTCAGATAATTGGGATGAAGAAATCAAAATTTCTGGCGGTTTGTTGTTTACTTTTAAGTGGAATTTTCTTCTATTGGGAATTCAAGGAATGGAATTCCGAAGTGATTCAATGGCAGTTGTCGTTGCTAATTCCCCTCGTTTTAGTTTTAGAAACGAACAATAGAAAATCAAATTTTTATTTTTCATTTTGGGTTGAGGCCTGTTCGTTGATTCCACTTTTAGTCTATATTTTATTTGCGTATTCTTAAAACAGAAAAACCTCTAAAGCCAATACCATAGAGGTTTTTAGGGAAAACATCATCGATCTAAATCAAAACTACTATTCGTAGAATTGCCTTTTAGATTTCTGTGTTTTCTTTTAATTCGGCTAATTTCTTTACGAATTCTTCCGGAGTTTTTTCAAAGTCATCTTTGCAACTTTTGCTACAAAATCCATACAAATGTGAATCGTAAGTCAAAGTATCTGATAGGTATTTAGGCATTTCCATTTCACACACAGGATCAATGGTATTTACAACCTCTACATCTAATTTCTGAGTGGCTGCCATGCTGTTTTCATCGACTACATGCACTTCTGTATCTGTATTTTCTGCACTTTTATCACAAGCAATAAAAGCGGTTGCTAAAAAAATACTGGCAATAATTGGGAATGTTTTCATGTTTTTTATTTTACTAATTATTAAAATTCATTGACAAAATTACTGATTTAAAAGAACTTTGATATCTTCCTTTAACATATCCATTTCCGGATGGTATTTTCCGGTTAAACTGGATGTTTTTCCTTTTGGATCTTCGTAATTGATTCCTGAATAATATAAAATCGGAATTCCACTTGCATTGTATCTCGATCGAATTTTTCCGTTTTTATCGACCAAAGCCATTTTACCACTGTGCTCCAATCCTTCTGCAGAAGATTCATCCTTCCCCATAAAAATATTGAATTTCTTACTTACCGAATAAATAGATTCACGATCTGCGGATAAGAAATGCCAATTTGGATTGTGAATTCCCAAGTGTTGTTTGTGTTTTTTCAAAACTTCAGGTGTATCTCTTTTGGGATCAATGGTTATAGAAATAATTCCAAAATCCGGAGAATTGATTTCGGATTCTACTTTGATTAAATTTTGGTTCATAACCGGACAAATTGTGGGACAATTCGTAAAAAAGAATTCCACCACATACACTTTTCCGAGTAGTTCTTTTGGGGTAATGATTTGATTGTCTTGATTTGCAAATTCAAATTCCGGTACATCCATCACCACGAATAATTGATCTTTGGATTGATTTTTAACAAAATAAATCGCTGCCAAAACACCGCAAAGTAGTACGCCAATAAGTAGGATTTGTTTTTTCACACTTCAAAGTTAATTGAATTCTACAGGCCGGAATGTGATTAAAGTTATTTTCATAAAAAATCTCCTTTCTAAACCACAAAAACGGGGGAGTTTTTTCTTAGAAAGGAGATCCATAAAAACCATTTCTATTCTGATTGACTCAGAATAACTATTTTTTTTATACAATCGGAACCAATAAAACCGGAATATGTGATTTCTTAATAACCTGGTCTGCAACACTTCCAATTAAAAAACGATAGGCTGCCGAATGTTTATTTGATCCAATGATAATTACATCTACATTCTCTGAATCTGCTACATCCAAGATTTGCTCAAAAGGAGAACCTGTTCGAAGAATGTGTCTGAATTGATAAATTTCAGAACCTAATTTTCCTTCTACATTTTCAACATTCTCCATCACCAAATCCTTGATGGTCTCCATTCGATGTGCCATAATAGGTTCCGTCTCAATTGCTTTTGCATCAATCTCAATCGGATCCACATTCAATAAGATAATTTCTCCTTCAAAAGCTCTACCCCATTCTTTGGCAACTTCGATTAATTGCGAATCGTTTCCCTTGAAATCCAAGGTTACTAAAATTTTTTTCATGTGCTTAATTTTTATTTAAAAGTACGAAATTAAGTCGATAAAGACAAGTGCGTTTTGTGTATTTTTAACTAAATACGATTGAGAAGTGATTTAATTCATACAATCTAAAACTCTTCGAAAGAAAATCAACGTTTTTTCTAATTTTTCGCTCGAATTCGACTCAGTGTTTCTTGCGTCATTCCCAAATACCCAGCAATCATTCCCAAAGGCGCTCTCAAAATAATATCCGGACTTTCCGACATCAACTCATCGTACTTTTCTTTCGCCGTCATGTATTGCAAAGAAGCAATCCGATCGGCCATTTGCGCCATTAATTTCCCCAAAATAAAACGACTGAAATTCGCCGCTGAAATCGATACTTCGCAGAACTCTTCCAACTTTCGATAATCGCAAAATAAAACCTCACTGTCTTCAATCGCTTCAATCGAATACCGGGTCGATTCGTCGTTAAACAGCGTGTCAATGTGGGCTGCTAACTTTCCCTCGACATAAAAATTGGTTGTAATTTCTTTTCCTTTTTCAATATAAAAAGAACGTAACAATCCTTTTTCCACAAAAAACACATTCCGATTGTAGGAATCAGGCCGACTCAAAACTTCATTCTTTTTGACGGAAATGTATTCGGTATGTTCCAGTAAAAACGACTTCATTTCAGTATCGTTTGGATTGTATTCGGCTAATTTTTCCAGAATTTTCATCAACTTTAATTTGAGGGTCTAAAATTAGCAATAAAAAAGGATTTCCCACTCGCGCAGGAAATCCAAAACAAACAGTGTAAAAACAACGAACTACACGGTCGAAACCGCTTCGTCGTCCTTTTTAATTTTCTTTGGATTATGGAAACGATGCAATCGTACCAATTTGATTTTCAACACAGTCCAAGCCAATAAAAAATACACTAACGCCATTACCAACAAATGCCAAAAATACATTTCCGTCAAAGGAGCCGATCCTTGCTGAACGACCAAAATCTTCAAAGCTTCCAAATAGGGCGTCAAAGGAATGATGTCTGTAAATCGTTGAATGAATTCAGGCATTGCATACACCGGCCAAGTAAATCCGCTAATAATAAAGGCAGGCGATGCAATCACCATCAAAACCTGAGTAGCTTTCAAAGAGTTGGGAATTAAAATACTGAAGAAAACACCCAAATTGGTACATGCCAGAACAAAAATTCCGGTCAACAACATGAAATTCCAAAAGTCCTCGGGGACAGGAATCATCAAATATTTACTGAAGATAAAGAATATGAAAATATTGAAAAGAGAGAATACCCAAACCGGTAAACTCTTGATTGCCATTACAACCACCGCATAGGTTTTTCGTTCGACAAAATCTTCAATAAAGGTTTTTCGTTTCAATTCTTCTGAAAATGTTACGGCCATTGCCAATAAAATAACTTGTTGCAATACAACCGCCATCATCGCGGGCCACATAAAAACCAAGTAATTACTCGATGTATTGAACATGGTTAAATAATTCGCTTTAAAGGGTTCGTATTGCGTAACCGCCACTTCTGCAGGCAATCCTCCTTTTTGCAAAGCGGATATTTCAGCTCCAGCGGAAAAAGTTCCTAAGGTAAGTTGAAGCGCTTTCGACGCAAAATTTGCGGTTAGTACATTGGCAGTATTGATATACACATTGACTTCGGGATATTTTTTCTGCAACATCATCGCTTCAAAACGCTCTGGAATCATCACCACAGCTGCCGCATCTTGTCGGATGACTTCATCCTTCAAATCAATGGGTTCATTTGCATAATGAATGATTTTTAAGCTTTGGTTGTCCTCCAACATTTCTTGCAATTGCAACGACAAAGGACTGTTATCTTGATTAACTAAAATAATGGGAATGTCGGTCACCTTCCCTTCTTTATATGTAAATCCAATTAGGAAAGCGTATACAATAGGTGCCAAAAAGAAAACCGATAATAAGGTGGTGTTCGACAGAAAAAGTCGAAATTCCCTTTTGATTAAGTAGAAAATTGATTTCATAATAGATGGTTTTCTTAATCGATTATTTCCACATTGGAATTTACCAAAAGTTTATTCACTTTCTCTTGGTTTAACGGAATTACTTTGATTTCATAAATCGATTCTTCGGGTTTATAATCGGGAAAAGCGGTGGTTATATCTGCATATTTCGCGATTTGTTTGATGGTTTGAATCGTTCCACTAAATTCCAAATCACCAAATGTAGATTTCATTTTGATTTCTTTTCCTTTTTCAAAATCACCAATTTTACTTTCGGGAATGGTAAATCGAAAATAGGTGGAATTGGGCAAATATCCATTGAAAAGTGCATATCCTGCGGTTGCTAATTCTCCTTTTCGAAGTGTAATTGTTTCAATTTCCATGGCATTGGTCGCAATAATATACCGTTCAGAATACGCAACTTTTGCTTCTTGCAAAGCACCTCTTGCTTGACTGGCTTGTCCTTCTGCCATTCCAACTTGTTCATAACGCGTTCCGATTAACACATCGTTCAATTCCGCATTCACAGCATCCAACTGTGCTTTTGCTCCTTGGTATTTTGCGAAAACTTCATCAAAACTTTGAGGCGACATCAAACTATCTCTAAACATGTTTTGAGAACGTTCGTACGATTTTCGTGCGAATTCATATTGTTCTTTCAATCCTTTTTGTTTGGCTCTCAACTGCCGCAATTGATCTTGGGTCGCACCATTTACTGCCATTTGCGCTTGCATTTGAGCAGATTGAGTCGCTCCTTTTGCTTGAGCAACTTTCGCATCCACTTCGGGAATATCCAAAATGGCCAAAGTATCGCCCATGGAAACGGTTTGTCCTTCCTCTACCAAAATATCTAGAATCCGTCCAGGGATTTTAGGAGCAAAAGAAATCACCTCTTTTTTGAGCTTTCCTTCTACTCTTTTCTGTGGTTTTGGTGCATTACAAGAAGCCAAAAGCGAAAAGCCGATTAGTATTAATATGAGTATAAATCTATTTTTCATCTGTTTGTTTGTTTTAATTAAAGCTTGTCAATACGTAAATCTTGGGTAGATTTCATTAATTCCACTGCATTTCGACGTTGATTGAAAATCGCGGTTTGGTATTCCAATTCGGCATTGACCAAATCATTCTCGGCAGCAATTAGGTCTGACGAAGTTTTGGTTCCGTATCTAAATTCCTTTTCTACATTGATCAAAGCTTTTTCTGCAATCTTCATTGCTTTGGATTTGAGTTCAATTTGTGAATTTGCGATTTCGTATTGAGTTTGGTTATTTGCCAAATTCAATTTCAACATTTTTTCTGCATCGATTTTTTGGTTCTCCAGAATTTCTTTTTGGATTTGGGCTTCTGCAATTGCCGTTTTTCCTTCTCTCCCATCGAATAGATCCCATTGAAAACCAATTCCTGCTTGAAAAATAGGAAATAGATTTAAACGCGAAGGATTCAAGTCCAATTTATATCCTGTTCCATAAATCAATTCGTTGGATGTGGAAATGTGGTTGTCATAAAGGCCCATATACGTTAACGAAGTTTTTGCCATCACTTTTGGAACCCACCATTTTTCTTCCGCTTTAATTTTACTTTCTGCTGCATTGATCCCATGTTCCAACGCGCGAATTTCAGCACGATGATTCAGTTCGGATTCCACCGCCAAATAATCAATTGGTTTCAAAATAGGTTGAATCAGAGCGATTCGTTCTCTTTCAATTCCTGTCAAAAGATGCAATTGGGTAATTAATAACTCTTTCTTTCCTTCGTACTCCACAATTTTCGAATCCAAAACTGCTTGGGCTAATTCGATTTTCTGATGGTCATATGGCGTAATCAATCCATATCCCAAAGCTTTATCCGCCGTTTTCCGATTGATATTCAACCTATTTTTCGCGGCATCTAAGACAAGTTTTGATTCTCCCAATAGCGAAAATTGATCATACGCTTTGGAAATTTCTGTAATTATTTCATCCGTCGTTTTTTCCATCAAAACTTGTTCCGCCAAACCCTTCTCCTTGTTAGCTTCTTTCAGATATTTTATTTTTCCACCCGAATAAATCAACATACTCGCTTCTGCCTTGGCAGACGGAGATATTCCAGAAATATTCAAATTGTTACTTCTTTCCGCAATGTGAATTCCTTCGAAACCCAACTCATCTGCGCTTGGAATATCTAATCCCGGCATTTTGAAATTGGCCGACGCATAGATATAACCCACTTCTCCAGTCAAATCAACGCGTGGCAGGAAGAGATCTTTCAGACGATCATTGTCCAATTGAGTCAGTTGATTTCTTAATTTCTGTTCGTTTAATTGCCCATCTGTTGCAATGGCGCTTTCAATTAATTCTTGTAAATCCGGTGCAGTTTGACCGTAATTTACCGTTGGTATGAATGCGAACAAAAAACATATTATTTTAAATAGGTTCTTCATTTCCTTACTGTTTGTTTGTCTGGCAAAGATAAAGGTAGTGAATGCCAATCCCTTTGACATAAGTCAAAAATACGTGAATTTAGACTAAAAAACATTCAGAATGGATGAAAATGCACTTGTTATTGTGTAAATTTTTATCTTCGTACCATGATAAAGTTAGAACACATCGGAATTGCCGTGAAAGATTTGGGAGTTTCCAATGAATTATTCAGAAAACTGTTGGGGAAACCTGCATACAAAGAGGAAATTGTAGAAGGAGAAGCTGTTAAAACCTCGTTTTTCGAAATAGGTGAAAGTAAATTGGAACTTTTGGAAGCGATGAATGAAAACAGTGCAATTTCAAAATATTTGGATAAAAATAGAGAAGGAATTCATCACCTAGCTTTTGCAGTCGATAATATGGATTCGGAAATCCAACGTCTTAAAAATGAGGGATTTCAATTCATAAATGAAACACCCAAAGAAGGTGCGGATAACAAATGGGTTGTTTTTTTACATCCGAAATCGACCAACGGTGTATTGGTAGAATTGTGTTCCGATCGAAAATAGTTTGTAGAATTAAACAGATTGTCGTAAAATTGCAATCCCAAAACAAAGGGTTGTTTTCTTAAAAAGCAATTCACGTTTTGAAGGGTCCTATAGCTCAGCCGGTTAGAGCATCAGACTCATAATCTGAGGGTCCCTGGTTCGAGCCCAGGTGGGACCACAAGAGAATCAAGCACTTACAAATGTAGGTGCTTTTTTATTGGAAATAATAGTAGAAAAGAAGAATCAATCTTTCTTCATTCTAATTATTAGATTAATCTAACATACTATTTTTACTCACCCAATTTAATAAGAAAAAAATAGTATGGAATATGCAATTGAATTATTAGAAAAGAATAGAAGAAATTTGGAGCGAACGATTAAAAACTCAGAACTGATGAAGCACGACATTCAAAAAGCATCGATTGATTTACAGAAACTTAGTGACTTAAAAAAAGCGATAAAGTTGTTAAGCGTGCAAAGCAGAAAATCACATTAAAATTCTTGCGCTCGAAGATGGGAACTCATTTATTTATCTGAAACAGTTTATTAGGAAAGCATAAACCCTTTCGGAAAGTGTATCTTTGGGCTTGAAAAAATTACAAACAATTAAAATAAACAAAGAAAATGGTCTATAATTATTTGAGTCTGAAACTTACGCCTTTTACAAATCAAGACGAGGTTCCAGCGAATGCGGATAGTGTTGAATTGCTTGTTTCGAAAGAACAATCTGAAAAATCTAATTTCCAAAAATCACTGAAAGACGCTGTTGGTCAAGCTTTCACTAATAAAGAAAACAATATAATTAATACCCTTGGCGAGAAACGAAATTTCATTGCGATTCTTCCAAACCGAGAATTGGAAAGTCTTCGTCTCGCGGGTGCTTCTTTGTATGCCTCTTTTCAAAAAGAGAAATCGACCGAGTTAAGTATATGTGGTTTAAAAGAATTGACCGAAGAAGAGCGCTATGCTTTGTTGGAAGGTTTGCTTTTAAGTAGTTATGACTTCACGAAATACAAAAAGAATAATAAACAAGAGTTAATTACGATTTACATTTCATCGAAAAATTTCTCAGAAAACCAATTGGCTGAATTAAATACGGTTGCAGAAGCTGTTTCATTGACCAAAACTTTGGTGAATGAGCCGGTAAATTATATGGATGCTTTGAAGTATTCTGAAGTAGCGATGGAAATGGGAAAAACCTTTGGTTTTGAAGTAGAAATCTTACACAAAGACAAAATTCAAGCTTTGAAAATGGGTGGATTGTTGGCCGTTAACAAAGGTTCAGAAACGCCTCCTACTTTCAATGTTTTTGAATACAAACCAGCAAATGCGGTGAATAAAAAGCCTTTGGTTTTTGTTGGAAAAGGAGTCATGTTTGACACGGGTGGATATTCAATCAAAGTGGGCGGAAATATGTCATCAATGAAGTCTGATATGGCAGGTGGTGCTGCGACTTTGGGAATTCTTTCGGCAATTTCCGCAAATAAATTACCGTATCATGTCATTGGTTTGGTTCCCGCGACGGATAATAAGATTTCTGCAAATGCTTTGGTAGTCGATGATGTAATCACTATGATGGATGGGACGACGGTTGAAGTTCAGAATACGGATGCCGAAGGGCGTTTGGTTATGGCTGATGCGTTAACCTATGCAAAACGCTATGATCCCGAGTTGGTAATTGACATGGCAACTTTAACCGGTGCCGCAGCTGCGATTACAGGTTCTTTTGGAATAGCAATGGCAGGAAATGACGAAGCGCAGATGAATGAATTGAAAACAGCGGGAGATGCAGTTTATGAGCGTTTGTTTCAATTGCCGTTTTGGAAAGAATTTTCCGAGTTATTGAAATCGGATATTGCAGATTTAAAAAACATTGGAGGTCCTGTTGGTGGAGCGACTACAGCTGGAAAGTTCTTGGAACATTTTACGGATTATCCGTGGATTCATTTGGACATTGCGGGTGCAGCTTTTGCGGATAAACCGGAAGGATACAAACAAAGTGGAGCTACAGCCGTTGCGGTTCGTTTGATGTATGATTTCATTAAAAATAAATGCAAATAAAAAGATAAGCAACAAACGAAATGATTATGACAAACGGTTTTAAATTCATTGGAATTACAGTTTGAACAACAAATATAAAGTATAAAACCAGTCTTACAAGCTATTTGTGAGACGGGTTTTTAATATTTTAATCTTTGTTTAGATCTGGGAAAGCGCCGAAAGTTCCACTTTTTGCTTTTCTTATTCATGCTGAATTTATCGGTTGCATAGAAATCACAAACTTAAAAACTATTCGCGTTTTGGTCACTCAGTTAAATTCTAATATATTTGATTAAAATATATACGAATTACTTTGTTCCTTTTTATCTACTCTAATGTATTAAAAGCTCCTAATTTCAAAACGGATGAAAGTTTACCTTTTAAAAACACCGGAATATGAATCCGAAGACTTCAGAGAAGTGTGTGAATTATTAAGTTCGTTTGAAGGACCATTGGAGTTTATTCCTTCCTTTTATGAATTCGATAGAAACGAGTTTTATTTTTTAGGGTACGACCTCTACCCTTCCCACGGATTTAAATATCCATCCAATGGTGTGGCTTTAAAATTTGATCCGGAAAGAGAATATCCTTTGAGTTGGAGAGAATTGTATTCGTTGTGTGATTATTACCGAGAGATTTTTGATATTGGTAATGACAGCTTTGTTGTTTTATTGACCAAGAGAAAAAATGCGTTGAACTGGTTCAGTGCAACTGATAATTCCAAAAACATTTTTGTTCACACAGCAGAATGGGAATTTTATACCCAAGTCCATTCCAAATATCCCATTGCTTATCAAGCGCTTGAGAATATTATGCAATCTCTCATGAATATAAATATTTACAATTTACCCAATCAGTTTGTTCATGAACCACTCAGAGGCTGTATGAATGATTTCTGCAACAATAAAGCGCAGGTTATTATAAAATTACAAACTGCCAATATTTGTCCAGATTGTGTGGAACGAATTAAAAGTGAAAAAATAAGTGAAGACATCGTAAACCAAGTTCGATCTATATTCAATGGAATTAGAAATGAGTTTATTTTTCAAACCGAAGAGAAATCGATTGATCCTGTTCCTTTGATTGTGGACAAAAAAGGGAAAATTCTTCTACCTGCACATAATCTTGAAATTAGTCTAACTCCTTTATTCAAAACGCTTTATTTATTTTTTCTTTCGAAGCCCGAAGGAGTTACTGTAAGTGAACTCAGTGATTACCAAGAGGATCTAATTTCTATTTACAGAAAGCTTCGTCCAAGCGTTTCCTTAGAAGACGCAAAAAAAAGAATTTCAAATTTAAGCCATCCACTTGGCGATGGATTCAATCCTACTCGAAGTCACATCAACCGAACAATTACCAATTTATTAAATGAGCCGCTTGCTGCATTTTATACAATTTCTGGAACGGCAGGAAATCCTTACAAAGTTCTAGTCCCAAGGAACATAGTCGATATTCGGTATTGAGTTTCTGCAAGGTTGCAAAACTACCTATAAGGTTGTATTTCTTTTAAATTCATGTGTGTCATCCTACTTTTGCTTTGTGAAAATGATACAGACTATCTGAATAAACTGAAAAGTCATTTTCAAATTGTTGAAAATTTAAAATCAAGTACCATGAAAGCAAAACATCACGTACACAATCTCATTATTTTGGATGAAAGTTCATCTATGGGTTCTATTAAAACAACCATCCTGAATGGATTTAATGAAATTGTTCAAACCATCCAAGAAGGAGCAGGACAGTTTTCCGATCAAGAACATTTTATTTCCTTTATTTCGTTTAATAGCAATGGGAATAAAATCTTTCATTTTGTGGAGCCCACAAGTCATTTGAAAAAATTAAATCACCATAATTATCATCCCAGCGCTATGACACCTCTGTTTGATGCTATGGGTCACGGAATAAACAAACTAAGAAAACATTTAAAAGACAAAACGAACTACAATGTCCTTGTTACCATATTGACAGATGGAGAGGAAAATGCATCCAAAGTATTTTCTGGAAATGATATCAAAAAACTTGTGGAAGAATTAAGAGAAAACAATTGGACGTTTACCTACATTGGAACTGATCATGATGTAGAGAGGATTTCAGATTCACTTTCCATTGATAACCGAATGACTTTTGACAAAAATCAGGATGGAATAGATTTTATGTTTGTAACAGATAGAAACGCTCGAATCAATTACTATGAAAAAATTCATAGAAAGGAAGATACGAAATCCAATTATTTTGAAGCTGAAAAACCAAAAGAAAGAAATTCAAGTATAATTAAAACCATGAAAGATATCTTTGGAGAATAATCGAATTCTTTAATAAACCTAAACCTTTCTAACGCTTAACCAGCCGAAAATCCTTAACCAACCTAAACTATTTTTAAGAATCATTATTTCGACCTAAGCTAAAACCATCTATACCAACCTAAACTTTTTATTACTATGAATGAGGCCGAATTACTAATTGAATATGCGAAAGCGTGGAATAACCTTGACACATCGTATTTGGAAACTATATTAGATGATGATTTTCAATACAACTCGCAATGGGTCATGGATACTATCAATGGGAAATATAATTATCTCGAATATTTAAGCGAGAAGTTTAAAAGTATCCTTAAAGATCCAACCGCAACACCAAAAGCTGAAATTGCATTTTTCAGAAATGCTTACTTTGAGAAAAACAAACCCTGTTTAATTTTAAGTCAACGAGATAAAGAAGTGAGTATTCTCATTCAAATTAAAAACGGGAAAATTATAAAAGCCGATTTGGTAGGTGTACCCGACGCAAGGGAAGCTATCAAACTGAATCATTTTCCGACTTAAATTTCATAAGGAAGAAAACTAATTTGCCTTAGTATTTATAGTTGTTAATTTAATAACCAGGCTCACAAGTTATATGAGAGATTGGTTATTAATGTTTTATATTATAAATTTCCGTTTAAATATGGGTAAGTTCCCAGAGTTCAACTTCCTCATCAGAACGCCAATGGGGATCTCGTTTGGTTTTTTCTGAAGCTGCGCCTACTGATTTTTTGAAGACTCTTTCCAATTTGAATCGACCACCTTCGGCAATTTCTTTTTCTATCGGATGTTCTTTAGTCACTTGGGTTATTTGCGCAATGTTTGAGAATAAGAGTACGATTTTCCCATCCGGAAGAAGTCGCTTTTTGGCTGCTTCAAAAAAGTTGGGGAATAAATTTTCATCGTAATAAATCGCTTGATCCATTCCTTTCACAAAGTCCGAAGCAGGCAACCAAGGTGGATTAAAAACGATTAATTCGGTCGGTTTTTCCCATTTCCCAAAGAAAGGAGCAAAATCCAATTCTATTTTTCGAGAGAGTTTTGTTTCTCCCATAAAATCAATCAAACCGGCGATGGCATTCGGATTAACATCGGTTCCAAATACTTTTTGAAAACCATGTTGTACCATTTGCAAAGATAAAACTCCGCATCCAACTCCTACATCTATCGCTGTCTTTTTTGGACCTTGATATCGTTTCAACCAATTGTCAAAAAGGATCAAATGTTCAAAACGAGTAGGGAAATAGGTTCCGTAAAACGGATGTAATTTATTTCGAAGAACGGGAATAGAAATTCCATTTTCGTACCATTGCCACGAACTATTTAATCCTTGAACCTGCGGAAACGTCAATAAAAACTGGTTATTGTCAGTATAGAATTTTTCCAACCAACCAATTTCTGGCGCTTTTTTCACATTTAATTTTTGACCGACAATTTCCACCAAGACTAAATTTGAAAGACGCTGATATTCAGCGCGGTATTCTTGTTGTTCGTGAAAGGATTTATTGGATAATTTTGATTTAAGGTGTCTATTAATTTCTTTTAGAAGAAATATTCCATCGTTGTAAAGCTCGTCAATCCGAACCTGTTTTCCTCCATTCAACGCTTTGAGAATGGGTTCCACATCCATTCTCCGATTGTATGAAATTATATTTTCATCTATCGCCAATGGCGTAGGTTTATTTATATCTATGTTAGAATTCATAACTTAGTTTTCTTTTTTTGGCAAGGTAAACCTAAATACGTTGATTTATAAGAAATATTCAATGGGTGGATTTAATTTATGGTTCGGGATTCTTACTTTGCCTTTTCCAAAAGATAAAGTTTCGCTCCTGAAAACGCAAAAGACGGCACCAAATTCCCTTCTAAAACCATAGTTTTATTGGTCACATCCACTAATGTAATGTACCTATTTGAGTGGTATTCGAAATAGTTTTCTCTTTCGTTTGACTGTGGGTTTTTTCCGTATTTATAGTTGTATTTGATCCAATCTTCTTTGTCCGAACTGCAATGAACGGGTTTGAATTTACTTTTCTTTGCTTTAAATACAATTTGCTCAAATCCTTGTGCACATTCCGATGTAAAGTTATTGTCAGGATCACTATCGTTCTCAAACTCCTCAAAAGTACCGTTGTAGATCCCCACTATTTTCCATGTTCCATCCATCCGGTCCTCATCGATTTTACCTTTGGCTTTACTCACCGCCCACCCTACTCCTTTTACGGTTCCTTTTACTGCGGAATACCCTATTTTAGCAGTCGTTTTCACCACTTTTGCAGCGGTTGAAACCACACATGAACTAAGAAAAATACTTAATAGTACAAGTGGAAATAATTTATTTATTTTCATGATTGGAAATTAGGGTATTTTGATTTTAAACTTTCATCTAAGAGATAAGTAGAATCAAAAATAAGGTTTTTCAGGGAATCTCTCACATAAATTTTGAATTGGATACATCCACATAAATTATTGCTTTAGAATTTTTTAGAAATTCTGTTATTTAATAAAAAATCATTTTTTATTAAATATTCGACTTAGTAACCAAAGCACCAATCCAACTACAACGACGACCATTAAGATTCCTGACCACATTCCAGCTTTAAATATACCTGCAATAGCATCACAGGAAACAAGTGTTAGCATCACACCCATCAGGGCAACGTTTCGATAAATGTTAAATAGTTTCATAATTTATGGTTTTATTGTATTTTTAATTCTCCTTTAATTCCTCCCTCTTTTCCTGTATTGCCATCTGTAACCGCTGAATAAAGCATTAGTGCCATGTCCACAAATTTTCCATGTTTGGTTCCCCAGTATTTTACATCAATGGGACGAATACCAATGATAGAAACATTGGGATCTTCTTTTCCTTCTTCAAACCACGCTTTCGCCATTTCTGACCAATGTTCATCGACCATAATTTTATCGGTATAAATTTCGGCAGTACCGTATACGGATAGATATTCAGATCGTTTGTTATTCATAAAAAACAATTGGGTTTCTGCATCTTTTTGCAAATCGTAGTTCTGATCACTGTCTTTACCGCTAATAAACCATAATACACCTTGATCATCCACTTGTTGCAGGGACATAGGACGTGCCGAAGCAGGACGACGATCCAATTGGGTGGTCATCATACAAATTTTAGCACGTTCTGCTAATTTTCGAAGCTTTTTAATTGCTTTCTTATTATCAAAATCTTTCCTTGCCATAATTTTCTGTTTGATAGATAGGTTGCAAAACATGTTCCAAGACAAAAAAGTATAGTTGTAAAAATAGGATAAAAAAGGTGGGGTTAAATTAAAACTCCTCATTCATAAACACTTAAGCCATAAAATAAAAACACTTTCAATCGTATAAATATCAAAAAAAACCGAAGCCTTTCGACTTCGGTTTTCTAATTGTTCGAATGAAAAAAAATTATTTAATCACTAATTTATGTGTAGTTGTTCCGCTTGCAGTTTCTATGGTAACCATATAAACTCCGGTTGGAAGTTTCACATTGTACGATTGATTTAAGCTTCCACCAAAATGATTTTGATCTTGACTGTAAACCAATTTTCCTGATGTATCGTAAATCGCAGTTTTCACATTTCCTTGCGCTACATTGTTTGCTTTCAAGAAGAATTGTCCTTTGTTAGGATTTGGATATAAACCAACCGTTGATGCATCTAAATCAGCTACACCCATCGTTCCACTAAATTTAAATGGACGAGAAACGGCATAGTAGATATTATCAATTGCTTCAATCATAATTCTATTATTGCTTCCCGCTACTGTACCTGCAGGTAGAGTGATTGTTTCACTTCCGTCATTTTCTGTACTTGCAGCAACCTCAGTGAAAGTAGCTCCATCATCTGTTGATAATAAAATTCGTACATGCGAAGTATTAATAGGCGCTTCATCTGTTCCCAAAACACTCCATTCAATCAACATAGTATTGGAATTCAAAGGAACATCTTGATTCTCTACAGGGTTTGTAACTTTAAAAGGACCTGCATCACGCACGTTAACTTTCAAATTAGCGGTTGCTGTTTGCCCACCACCCACATGGTTATCTCTTGCCGTAAAGGTAAAGTTAAATGATCTGGTTACGGTAGTAACAGCTTCCCATTTCGTTCTCCAATAATTTTCAGTGGTATCCACGTCTCTTGTCAAAACATACTCAAATTTAGGCATGTATCGAACCGGTGTAGTTTCATGTGGATTTGAACGGAAGTTTGGTCCAATTGTTTTTGTAAAAGAAACTCTACTGTTTGCGCCAGTTGTTGCGTTTGTTCCTGAATCATATTGTTCCCAGTTGTAAACCAACGGGTCATTATCTGGATCTGTCGCAGTTCCTGTTAAAACAAATGCAGTTCCTTTTGGAATATTGTAAGTTGAACCTACACTAACTATAGGTGCTTCATTTTCTAAGGGAGTATTTATTGCACACGCTTTGTTTTGAAGGTTATTCTGAATTTGTTGAATACTTTTATAAGTAAAATAATCATCGGAATGCTGCTGAACGTTATAACTGGTAATTCCGGCATATCCCATAATTGTTGATGCACTACCTGGCTCAACATTCGCTCCTGTCCCTTCATAGTTAAAAGAGAAAGTATGGTTTGCTCCTAATTGGTGACCGTATTCGTGGGCCACATAATCGATGTCAAAGTTATCACCTTCAGGTCCACCTTGCCCTGGGGAAGTATAACCTCTCCCTTTTCCATTGTTACAAATACAACCAATACAACCCGCATTTCCACCTCCACCTGAACGACCAAATAAGTGTCCAATATCGTAATTTTCAAAGCCAATGATGTTATTCAATGTCGTCTCCAACTGATTTTGCCATTGTCCCATTCCGGAGGGTGGTGAATAAGGGTCGGTATTAGGATCTATAAATACTACATCTTCGTTATTATCTACCAAAATTAATTGAACCGCAATATCTTTCTCAAAAACTCCATTCACACGTGTCAATGTAATATTGATTGCTGCCATAGCTCCTGCCAAGCCACCAAAGTATTGACCGTATTCACCCGTTGTAGATTGAGCCAAACGAAATGTTTTGAAAACACCGTTACTTGCTTTATTACCCGAAGCTATATCTCCTAATTCTGTAGATAAAGCAGCGGTATCATCGGTTTTACATTCAAAAGGAATTTCTCCAGAGTTTCTATGTGATTTGGAATTAAATACGATGTAGGTATTTCCATCTACCGTGTAGGGTTCGATGAATTCCGACTTTCCTGCTCGCAAAGTCATAGTTGAAATTCCTTGCGGTGACAGTCCAAAGCGTAAATAGGCATTTGGGTCATCGAGTCCGATTCCTACATAGGCACGAATATCTGGGAATTTCGCCTGCAAAGTAGGTGTGAAATTCGAGGCTTCCCAAACTTCAAACTTCTCCATTTTTCCTTCTGCATTTGGAATTGAGATTATTTTTCCAGACTGGCCTGAAAAACGCTCGGGTGCATTCGCCAATTGCTGCTTAAATACCTCATTGTCGAAACTATAAAGACCTGCAGCCTCTATTCTTTCCTTTCCTTCTTTAACTTCAGCCTTACCTAAATCCGCAGTTTTCCACTGAGAAAAACCAAGAATTGGTAAAGCAAAAACCAAAGCCAATAAAACTTTTTTCATGTGTTACTTTTTTTAATTGTTTGATTCTGATTAACTTTGCTAAGTTAAAAAAAATAGCGTAATGAACTTTAAAACCATAAAAAAACTTAGCTTATTTCTTCTTCTTTCAGCATTTATGATCGCATGCGAGAGCTACAAAGAGCTTAAAAGCAACTCTTTAACTAAAATTGAAATGGATTTCACAACCCGAGGAAATGCAACTCATTTTGAAATAACCCAAAAGAAAACAATCGTTAGTTCACGAATTCTAGGTGAAAATGTGACGGAAAAAGAAAAGAAAAACCAAACCACCGATTCGCTTTATTGGACCAAAGTCCAACGATTGGTTTCTGATTTGGATTTGAGTCAAATTGAAAATTGGGAAGCTCCTTCTCAAGACTTTACTTTCGATGGAGCAAGAGCGACTACCATTCGTATTGATATGAATGGAACGATTTATACATCCAATGTTTTTGACGAAGGTAAACCTCCTGCAGAGCTAGAAATGCTTTACAATATGTTGGTTCAAGATCTGAATTAAAAAGAATTTCTATTTTTTTCCTGTATGGGTAGAATACCAATTTGTGGGATCTTCATCCTCCTTTTTGGGAAGTTCATTGTACTTTTCTTCCAAAGCGATTCTTTCTTCATCTGAAAGTGTTTCCTTATACTTTTCCCAAAGCCACTTTTCACGCGCATCGGGCTCATCATTTCGTTGAACCGCATTTTTCTCAATTTCAAGATTATGATTTCGAGTGAGTAAAGCGAAGAATAATCCTACCAAAGCTCCCGACAAATGACTTTCCCAAGAAATGGGACCACTGCTATTTTGATGCAACCATGGCATTAAATCTTCGGGAATTACGCCCCAAACCATTCCGCCATACAAAAAAACGACAATTAAAGAAACTGCTATTAAATTTCGTGAGTTTTTGAAAATTCCACCAAAGAAAATAAACGAGGCTAATAAATAAACAACGCCACTCGCGCCAATGTGACAGCCTAAAGAACCCGCTGGAAAAAGATTCCCGAAAAACCACACCAAAATCCCACTCAATATCCAACCGAAAATGATGACATAATATGCCAAACGTTGGTAGAATAATACAGCGAAGAAACTAAGAACCGCAAGCGGAATGGAATTGTTGAGAATATGTTGCCAACCCGAATGAAACAAGGGTGCAAATACGACACCACGTAATCCTATCCAGTGTCTGGGCACAACTCCGTAGCAATTAAATTTTCCCAATCCCAAATACTGTAACCCAAAGGTTGCCCAGATTAAAAACAGGAGTATCAAGGGAACATATAAAGTATTCTTAGGAAAGGGATATTTCATTTTGGTAATTTATACGTTGTTTTTTCATAAACCATTCCACCCGGACTTTTATGACAAAATTTCCTGTATTTGAATTATTTGGAAAGAAATATCCTTTTCAACAACGCTTTATAGAATAAAATCGGTGAATAGGTTCGGGTCTGTGTTTGCGCAATTTCATATTGACAATCCAAATGACGTTTCACTTCTTTGTACGCTTGTTTTAGATTGAATTTTGAATCATAAATATGCGTCGGTTCCGAACTGGATCCATTTACTTCCAAAACAATGAATTTTCCTTTTTGAAAATCTTCTATCGATTGGGCCTTCACATCAAATCGACCGTAGAAAAAACCAGCAATGTTTTCGGAAATATCTGATGTCTTTTGAAATAATTCTTCACTCAGTAAATAAGAGGCATCATAAAACCGCGTTCCTCGATTGTGATTGCCAATAGGTTCCAATAAAATAGTTTTTCCTTTGGGTAAAATCTCATTCCATATCGATTGAAATTGGAATGATAAATGCTTCTTTCTTGCGAAGGCACGTGGATTATTTTCGACAAATTCTTTTAATTTCGTTTTTCCGTCCGTATGAAATTCCAAAAACTCTTTTCCTGTAATGGAAAGGATTTCTCCTACTTTTGAATGAGGATGGCGCACATAAAATATTCCGAATTCCAAAGGCAAGTCAATATATTCCTGAATAATTAAATTTTCATTTAGCGGATAATTCTTCCACTCCTTTTCCGTACTGATCAATTCCACATTGACACCTCTTTCACCAAAGTCGGGTTTTACTATAAATGGGAAAGAAAGCAAATTCTCGCCCTCATTTTTATGTTTTAAAAAATAGGTTTTCGGAATGACTTCGGCAGGAAGTTGATTTAAAACTTCAAATTTTGAATAATCCAAAGCACCGCCAAATTGAATTCCGGGATTTACTTTACAGAAATAACTGAAGGATCCTGACTTTATGGAATTCCAAATCCAATAGGGAACAAAGGGCGTGTAGAATAACCAATACGGCCAAAATTCAAATTCCGAAAATTTAGGCTTCACAATTTTGAATGTATTGACGGGTTGAATAAGCAACTCCAAAATTAATTGGAATTTGAGTCAATGGAAAGTTTTGCTCAATTCCAATGCGAATAATGGTCAAATGATGAACCGTGTGTTCTAAATTGTATAAAAGCTCACGACCGACTTCGGTTTCAAATTCGCACAGCGAATTATTTATAGTTTGAGTTAATTTAAGTTTTTGTCTTAGATTCAATTCCTCAATTTCTTCAGCAATTCTATTTATTTTTGAAATGGCGGATTTTATTGAGTTTTCAATTTCAGGATTTCGTTTTCGGAGGTCGTAATTCAATTCGGAATGTTTACAACTTTCGATTAAGCATTCAAACAAATCCAAGATATGCCGAATATGTCTTCCAATTGTATTTCCATTTAAAACAGCAAGTTCCCGAGTATATTCATTGGTTTCTAATTGTTTAATAACATTTACCGTTTCTTCCAATAATTTTCTGGAACTCTCTTTCATATTCTACGTATTGATTGCCAAAAATAATAAATTAACTTTGTATAAAAAGTAAGATTTTGTGTATTGTAAGTATTTTCACTAAAAAAAACGGCGATTTCATTTTCACTCAAAACCGAGATGAAAGCTATCTTCGACCGACTTCGGACGAAGTTCAGAAAAAAGAAATCCATAACCAAATTTACTATGGACCGACCGATAAAGTTTCGGGCGGAACGTGGATGTATTATTCCGATACCTATGTCTGCTCTATTTTGAACGGTGGATATGAAAAACACGAAATGAATCCGCCGTATCGGATGAGTCGCGGTTTGCTGATTTTGGAGTTGTTAAAATATGATTCCATCGATTCGCTTATGGAGGAAGTTGATTTGAAAGGAATTGAACCTTTCAGTATGATAATGATTCAACGTTTTACAAACGAAAAGAAAATTCTGGTTTGGGACGAAATTAAAAAACACAAAGAAGATGTTTCGGGTGAGAGTTTGATTGTTCGATCATCTTCCCCACTTTATACAGAAGAAGAAAAAGAATTTCATAAAAAAGCATTTGAAAACCTTTCAGAAATCAATCCAAAGCGAATTTTTGAATTGCAAGACGAACTGAAATTGCTTCCCAATGATCGATTTCCAACCGTTCAAACCACGTCGATTACACAAATAGTTAGCACAAATAATCAACTTGAACTGAAGTTTTGTCCGATTTCATGAGATATTTTGCCAATTTTGACAAAATCTAATTAACAATCTATCGTTAATAACTATGGCATTATTTGTGCGATTAAAGAAAGGAATAAACTATATTTGTTTACAAGAGAATTTAGAATGAACGATAATTTTTCACAAAAGGTCAAGGATGTAATTGCCTACAGCAAAGAAGAAGCACTGAGATTGGGTCACAATCAGATCGGTACAGAACATTTGTTGTTGGGAATACTGAGGGATGGCGACAGCAAGGCTGTTGCAATTCTTGAAAGCCTAAATGTTAGCTTGAAAGAAGTACGATCAAAAATCGAACTATTGGCACCGCCAAAAGAAAATCTTACAAGTAAAAAACAGAATCTTCAATTGACCAAACAGGCAGAGCGAGCATTAAAAACAACCTTTCTTGAAGCGAAACTATTCAAGAATACAACTGTAAATACTGTACATCTTCTATTATGTATATTGCGTAATGAAAATGACCCCATTACCAAATTATTAAAAAAGATGAACGTGGATTATACGACCGTAAAAAACGAGTTTAATTTTCACTTCTTGGAAGAGGAAATTGATGAAACACCCCGAGCTGATGCCAATTACGATGATGAAGATGATCGTGCAGGTGGCGCAGGTGGTGGGTATGAGAGAGCGAATCCAAAAGGACCGGCAGCCAAAACAAAAACACCTGTTTTGGATAACTTTGGGCGGGATTTGACACAAATCGCTATTGAAGGGAAATTGGATCCCGTAGTAGGACGCGAAAAAGAAATTGAACGTGTTTCCCAAATTTTAAGTCGTCGTAAAAAGAACAATCCGCTATTAATCGGTGAACCAGGTGTTGGTAAATCAGCGATTGCGGAAGGATTGGCATTGCGAATTATTCAACGAAAAGTATCACGAGTACTTTATAACAAACGGGTGGTTACTTTGGATTTAGCAAGTTTAGTCGCTGGAACCAAATACCGTGGTCAGTTCGAAGAACGAATGAAAGCCATCATGAATGAATTGGAGAAAAATGATGATATCATTCTCTTTATTGACGAATTGCATACCATTGTGGGCGCAGGTGGCGCGACAGGTTCTTTGGATGCCTCCAACATGTTTAAACCCGCTTTGGCACGAGGTGAACTACAATGTATAGGTGCTACGACGTTGGATGAATACCGTCAATACATAGAAAAAGATGGCGCATTGGTTCGTCGTTTTCAAACCGTAATGGTAGATCCTACGACTCCAGAAGAAACGGTTCAGATTTTAAATCAGATCAAAGATAAATACGAAGAACATCACAATGTAAATTATACCGAGGAAGCAATCCAAGCGTGTGTAAATTTAACCAATCGATACATTACCGATCGATACCTTCCAGACAAAGCGATTGACGCTTTGGATGAAGCTGGTTCTCGTGTTCATATCAAAAACATCAAAGTTCCACAAGAGATTTTGGACTTGGAAAAGAAGTTGGAAGAAGTAAGAGAGGAAAAAACGAAAGTTGTAAAAAGTCAGAAATACGAAGAAGCAGCTCGTTTACGTGATACCGAAAAGCAAATTGAATCTCAGCTAAAAGTTGCGCAAGCAAATTGGATGCAGGATTCAAAAGACAATCGTGAAACCGTCACCGAAGAAAACGTCGCTGAAATCGTATCGATGATGAGTGGAATTCCCGTCAATAGAGTTGCTGAGAAAGAGTTGAAGAAATTGGCTCAGATGAGTAATCAGATGAAAGGAAAAGTAATCGGACAAGATGAAGCGGTAAATAAAGTTGTGAAAGCAATTCAAAGAAACCGTGCAGGATTGAAAGATCCAGGAAGACCGATTGGTTCTTTTATTTTCTTAGGAACCACGGGAGTGGGTAAAACGCAGCTAGCCAAAGTTTTGGCAACTGAATTGTTTGATTCCCAAGAAGCTTTGATTCGAATTGACATGAGTGAATACATGGAGAAATTCGCAATTTCAAGATTAATTGGTGCACCTCCAGGCTACGTTGGATACGAAGAGGGTGGACAATTAACGGAAGCCGTTCGAAGAAAACCGTATTCTGTAATCCTTTTGGACGAGATTGAAAAAGCGCATCCCGATGTATACAATATCTTATTGCAAATTTTGGATGACGGACATATTACCGATAGTTTAGGAAGAAAAGTTGATTTTAGAAATACGATTATTATCTTAACTTCAAACATTGGAACCCGTCAATTAAAAGATTTTGGAGATGGAGTAGGTTTTGGAACCGCTGCAAAAAGCGGAAGTGCAGACGAAAGAGCAAAAAGCACAATTGAAAATGCTTTAAAGAAAACATTTGCGCCTGAATTCTTAAATCGAATTGATGATATCATCGTTTTCAACTCGTTGACAAAAGAAGACATCGGAAGCATCATCGATATCGAATTAGAAAAATTGTACAAGCGATTGTCTGATTTGGGGTACGAGTTGGAATTGACGCAAGACGCCAAAGAATTCATTATCGACAAAGGTTTCGATAAAGATTACGGCGCCAGACCTCTTAGACGTGCAATTCAAAAGTACATTGAAGACCCTATGGCAGAAGAGATTGTTAATTCAGAAATTTCAGAAGGGGATAAATTATTATTGGATTTAAACGAAGCCAAAGACGGTGTGAAAATTACCATCAAAGGAAAATCACCCGAAAAGAAATCGTAATAGAAATAAAAATGAGGAAGAGGTTGTTCAAGAGAGCGACCTCTTTTTTTTTGAAAAACATGGAATCGGGCTCGGTATCACATGTTAATTTATTAAACAAATAATCCGTAATTTTGCTCAAGGTTTTAGATTCATTTTTTAACAAAAATTGAAATATACACGCAAACAAATCAAAAATTAGATTCTATTTTGGAAACAAACAGACAAAAAAAAGCAGCCACCATTTTTAAACAAGAATTATCCGAAATTTTCCGAAAAGAAGCGAGCGAACATTTCCCAGGATACTTACTTACTGTAAGCAATGTGAGTATTTCACCCGATCTTTCTGTGGCAAAAGTTAATTTAAGCATCTTCCCATCAAAAAACAAAGAGGAAATTATAAGGCAAATCAAGGAGAAAACACCATTTTATCGTTCTCTACTTTCACAAACCGTATCCAAAACGATGCGAATTACACCTGAACTTGTGTTTTATATAGATTCGAGTTTAGATGAAATGGAAAAAATAGACAAAGCATTAAAAGGAGAAGGCAACAACCCGATTCTGTAAATGAAAAATGTTTCTCTTTACATAGCACGTCGTTACAACACCTACACCTTGTTAATCAGTTTGGTAATTATACTCATAACTGCTTTTTCAATCGGTGCTTTGGGCTATGTGGGGAGTTCTTCCAAAACAATTATTCAAGAATTACTTTATCCGAATACGACATTAACTCCCATTCAAAACGGAACCGTTTTCGGTCTTTCATTTTTGTATGTTTTACTTCAAATTGGATTGATTTATTTTCTATTTAATCGATTATTGAAATCTAAAAGTAGAAATTTAAAGTTAGCTATCGCATTGGGTATTGGTTTAGTATCAAGTGGTTTAGCCGCTGTTCTTATCGTTTTGAATCTCAATAAAACGATATTCATGGAATTAATTTCACTCGTTTTATTATCGATTGGACTTCTTTCTTTGGTTTTTGGATTGTTGATTTATTTATTTTCAAAAACGAGAATTACTGGAGTTAATATAATTACTTCCATTGCTGTATTTGCAATTACCATTGCTACTTCTGCCCTATTCATTATTCTTTCTGTTTTTTCTGGATTAGAGAAAATGAATCTTACATTTTTAAGCAATGTAAATCCCGATTTAAAAATCTCTCCGGTTCAAGGAAAAGTGATTCCAGAAATAGATGAAATCACTAAAAAACTAGATGCAAGTCAACTGATTACTGCGTATGCAAAGGTAATTGAAGAAAAAGTGTCCATTGAATTTGAGAATAAACAAGATTTAGCTTACATCAAAGGAATTGATGCCAATTATAAAAATGTAGTCCGAATAGACACCACTCTTGTTCATGGAAATTACTTCGATTTTAAACAACCGTATGAAATCATCGCTTCGGACGGAGTTGCGCGTAGGCTTCAGATGTACATCGACTACCAACACACGAGCCGACTTCGGATTCCTAAGTCAGGAACGGGTTTAATTACCTCGGAAGAGGAAGCTTTCAACACAGCTGTTGCAAATCCCATTGGTGTTTTCATTATCAATGATCAATTTGATAAATACGTGTTTTCTCCCATTGGATTAACGCAAATCCTTTTGGAATTGCCTAATAATGCAGCTTATAGTATTGAGGCTAAATTAAAACCCAACGTTTCTCCCATAACTGCGAAATCGAATCTTCAGAAAGAGTTAGGCGATCAGGTTTTGGTACAAACGCGAAAAGATATCGATGCTACTTTTTTGAAAGTAATGAATGTAGAGAATTTAATTATTTACCTAATTTTCACATTGGTAATTATTATCTCTTCTTTCAATTTAGCCGGAGCCATTATCATCATTATGATTGATAAAAAAGAACAAGTAAAAACGATGCGTGGTTTTGGGATGAAGGCTTCACAAATAAAAAGCATCTTTTTCCAAACCGGCTATTTGATTACGATTTCATCGGTATTATTTGGAATTTTATTGGGAAGTGCACTTGGGCTTTTACAGAATACCTACCATTTAGTTATGGCCAATCCCTTTGTTCCATTTCCGTTCGAGTTTACGGTTTTTAATTTTTTGATTGTTATACTCACCGTCTTATTAATTGGTGGAATTGTATCCTGGTCCGCTACGCGGAAATTGCCCAACTAATTAAACTTTTGGTCTAATTCCTGGGCATACGGCGTTTTATCGACCACTTTCCAATTATAGGCTTTTGCTAACATATATAAATTCCCTAAATTATCAATCAATTGATCATGTGCTTCTTTTTCTAATTGCTTTTTGTCAATTGACTTTTCGATGTGTTTCACTGCCTCATCTTTCACCGTATTTAACTCATCTTTACTGAATGAATTAAATCGACTTTGTTCCAAATCATAAAATTGAATGTCCGGATAGGTTTTAATTTCCAACTTGGGAACTTTTTTGATGTAAATGATCTCCTTTTTAGAATCCACTTCTATCTCTAATTTCGTCATATCATAAGTCGCCTGCACTTTGGCATTGACCATCAGAAGAACTTTTTTATCGAAACTAAAATAATTTTCCAATCCGGGAAAAAACCGACTGTTTTTATGGGTATAAATATCGGAGAAAGACTGCTCAGCCACAATCATTTTATTGAGTTTCTTGATCTCATAACTGATTACGTGAGATTCATTGGTGGTAGAGCTCGTTTGGAATTGACGATTTACCACATAAACAATAAGTCCACCCAGTAAAAAACCGTAAAATATGTACAATAACTTTTTCAATCCTCTGCGTGATTAGGGGCGTATCCCATTTCATTAACAATCATCAAAATATCTTCTTCCAACGAACCTGTTTGAGGAGATTCAACGATTCGACCGATTTCTTTCCCTCCTCTATAAAAGATAAATGTGGGTACATAGCGAATGTCTTTTCCCATTTCTTCGCTGTAAAAACTCTTTTTACTTTCGTTAACGGCATAAGTAACCATACGTTGTTCAGGAAATTTCGCTTCATCCAGAATTTTTAAAAACTGCGGATAGTACACTTTACAATCACCACACCAAGTCCCAATGAACACTTCAATTTTACAGTTTTTTAATTTTTTCTTCATATCCTTAACCATCGCTGGATTGGGTTGATAACTATCATACTCTGTCAAAAACCATTCTGCAAAAGGCTCTTTTACAAAAGCTTCTCGATTTACGCCTCCTAATAACATTTTATCTCCATTATTTAATTTCACAACACGATTGAAAATATAGGTACTTTCACATCCAACAAAAAGGAAGGATAATAAGATTACAACAAGTGAGTTTTTCATTTTATGTTTTTGTTGAAACAAAGATATAATATTTTAATCAGCCTTTGAATTTTCCTTCTTCGAAATGAATTTGTCCCACAGAGAAATCCGCAAACTCATGCAGAAGTGGATAAATAGAACATTTCCCTTTGTAAACTGCAGCTTTCATGTCCAAATCCAAATGTCCGTAAAAGTTGGATAAATCACCTACTTCTTCCACCCTTGCTATCCATTCAATCTCCGAACGCTCTGTATTTAAGGTTTCCACATAATAAATTCCTATATCCGTCAATGCTTTAACTCCCTGGGATTGAATGCTTACATTTCGCAGAACGACATCCAAAAATTGTTGATTATTTTTCGGAATGGAGAAATAATCGCCGACGGAAGCTTCCTCCATCTGCGCTATTTTATCCAAAGCCAATATAATCGCTAAAGCATTGAATTTACGTACGGTATTTCGCGAATAATCGTTGGGATAATGTCCCGTTTCAAATAAAATAGAAGGATAACCCAATTTCATGAAATTATCTCCCGTAGAAGTTGGATAAAACTCATCTGAAAACCGAGCGATATGACCTGGCAGCACTTTTTGTAGATTTTTATTCATCGAATCAATTACTGCCATAGAACGAATTCGATCTGAAGTTATCGTACGGTTTTCATCTGCAGAAGGAGCCAAAAAAGCCAAAGTAGCCGTCTTGGACGTATTTCCTACATTGAAAATTGAGCGTTGATCATGAAGATTAAATAAATAATTGGGGTGAAATACGTTGACGTAATTCTTAAGAATTTTAATTTCTGGAGAACTTTCTTGAATAAAATCACGATTTAGATCTACACCGTATCCATTTCTTCGGTTATAGGCATTCGCGCCATCTGGATTTAACATCGGTATATAATGAAGACTAATTGATTTCAAAATCGAATCCGACCATTTTTCATTGCATTTTAAAAATTCCAATACGTCCAACATGGCCCGCGTTCCGGTCGATTCATTTCCGTGCATTTGGGACCAAACTAAAATTTTAATCGGACCATTTCCTATTTTTAATCTATAAATTTCATCTCCTAAAAAAGATTTTCCCAAGGTTGACTTGTCCGAGAAATTTTTATCCAAATAGGATTTTAATTTTGAAAAAGGCAAATACCGCGACTCAAAATTAGGTACACGAATAGCATCGTATTTTTTCTCAAATAATTCCAGTAATTCCATCAAACGAAGATACAATTTTTTAAAACCGATTCTAAAGCGATTTAAGCAATTCATTATTTCCCGACGAAACCTAACATCTCAAATTTAAAATTAACGCAGAATTCGCTTTTGAAAACCGAGTTTACATTTGTAATTCACAAATGTAAATAGCAATGTATGCCAATTCGTCAGTGAGTTAGTGAGTTTTTACCATATCAATAACGAGTCAACTTTAAGCGCTTATAATGAACGCTATATATATTGCTACATTAACCTAAGGTTTAACTTATCTTCAAGTAATTCTGTCATTTTCATATAAAAACAAACTGTTGCAGAATGTAAATTTTTGATTTAACTTTGTAAAATGGAACTAACAAATCGAATCTTAGAAATACTCGAAAAATCAGGGCTCACACCCTCCGAATTTGCGGACAAAATTGAAGTGCAGCGTTCGGCCATTTCGCATATCACTTCCGGACGGAATAAACCGAGTTTGGATTTTCTTTTAAAAATCAAAGATGCATACCCAGAAATTGATACCGACTGGCTCCTATTTGGTCGTGAGAAAGAAGAAATTTTGGAAGACCAATTGGAAACAGAAATTTCGACTGACCTCCATCCTACGCTTTTTGATTTAGAGTCGTCGGACAAAATTTCGAGAGAAAACCAATCCAAAAATTCCGAAGAGAAGTTGGAAGTTACATCTACTTTAAAAGAGAGTAAAAAAATAATACGTGCGTTGTTATTTTACGACGATGGAAGTTTTGAAGATTTCATCAAGAATTAATTCGTGAAAAATTCCGTAATCTTTCTCAAAGTTTCCCTAATTTAGTCAACCGTACTATGAATCTTCTCGCACATCAATATTTATCTTTTCAAATTCCTGATATTCAGTTGGGTAATCTCTATGGTGAAATTGTTCGTGCCCGCGATTATTTAAATTATGCTGAAGGAATTCAAAAAGGAATATTATTACACAGAGAAATCGATAGTTTTACGGATTCGCATGAGGTGGTAAAACGCAGTACACGCCTATTTCACAAGAATCAGGGTAAATATTCTCCGGTTATTGTAGATGTACTCTATGACTACTTTCTGATTAAAAATTGGGATACATATTCAGACATACCTTTCGAAAATTTTGTGACGGATTGTTACCAATTATTTGAAGAAAACCTCGATGAATTTCCTGAATCCTTGCGGTATATGATGCAATATCTTTTAGAATACGATTGGTTTCGCACGTATCAAACGCATGAAGGAATCCATCAAACTCTGAAAGGAATGAGTAAACGGACGAAATTTGAAAATAATATGGGTGAAGCTGTGAATGAGTTAATAAAATTTGAAGAAGAATTGAATGAACATTTTAATTTATTTTTCCCCGATTTAATTATTCATTGCAAGGACTTTTTAAAAGACATCTATAATTTTATAGATTTGAAAAATACTAACAAATAGAAAAGAAAGAGAATAAGAAATGGATATACAGTTCAATCAAAGAGAAGACAAAAACAAACTTCAGATTTCTGATTTACGTAGAAAATTAGAGGAAATCCGTTTGGGTGGAGGTAAAAAACGAATTGAAAAACACAAAGCCAAAGGGAAATTAACTGCTCGAGAGCGTATCGATTACTTATTGGATGACAATACCGATTCAATTGAGATTGCTGCATTTGCAGGATACAATATGTACGAAGAACACGGAGGTTGTCCAAGCGGTGGCGTTGCCATTGTCATTGGTTATGTTTCGGGTAAACAATGCATTGTCGTTGCAAATGATGCCACTGTAAAAGCAGGTGCTTGGTTTCCCATTTCAGGAAAAAAGAACTTGCGGGCACAAGAAATCGCAATGGAAAATAGATTACCGATTATTTATTTGGTGGATAGTGCGGGTGTTTATTTGCCGATGCAGGATGAAATATTCCCAGACAAAGAACATTTCGGTCGAATTTTCAGAAACAATGCGATTATGAGTTCCATGGGAATTACGCAAATTTCTGCGGTCATGGGAAGTTGTGTTGCGGGAGGAGCTTATCTTCCAATTATGAGTGATGAAGCTTTGATTGTTGATAAAACAGGATCCATCTTTTTGGCAGGAAGTTATTTGGTGAAAGCAGCCATTGGTGAAGATATCGATAATGAAACTTTGGGCGGTGCAACTACACACTGTGAAATTTCAGGGGTAACGGATTACAAAGCGAAAGATGACAAAGATGCACTAGACCGAATCAAGTCAATTATGGGAAAAATTGGTGATTTCGATAAAGCAGGTTTCAACCGTGTGGAAGCAAAAAAACCGGCAGAAGATGAAAAGGAAATCTATGGAATTTTACCGGTAAATCGTAACGAACAATATGATATGTTCGATATCATCAAACGTTTGGTAGATGATTCCGAATACGATGAATACAAGGGAGATTACGGAAAAACTTTGATTTGCTGTTATGCTCGAATCGACGGATGGGCGGTTGGAATTGTAGCCAATCAACGAAAAATTGTGAAATCTAAAAAAGATGGAATGCAATTCGGTGGTGTGATTTATTCAGATTCAGCCGACAAAGCCACCCGTTTTATTGCGAATTGCAATCAAAAGAAAATTCCGTTGGTTTTCTTGCAAGATGTAACGGGATTTATGGTCGGTTCAAAATCGGAACATGGCGGAATCATTAAGGATGGAGCAAAAATGGTGAATGCAGTGGCCAATTCTGTGGTACCTAAATTCACAGTAGTCATAGGGAATTCGTATGGCGCAGGAAATTATGCCATGTGTGGAAAAGCCTATGATCCAAGATTGATTTTCGCATGGCCATCGGCTCAATTAGCGGTAATGGGTGGTGAACAAGCAGCCAAAGTATTGCTTCAAATTCAAGAAGCTACGCTAAAAGGAAAAGGAGAAGAAATCGATGAAAAGAAAAAACAAGAATTGTTGAAAGAAATTACGGATCGATACACTCTTCAAACCAGTCCATATTATGCAGCTGCACGAATTTGGACGGATGCAATCATCGATCCTTTGGATACACGTAAATGGATTTCCATGGGAATTGAAGCAGCCAACCACGCTCCCATCGAGAAAGCCTATAATCCGGGAGTAATGCAGGTTTAAAAGTAATTTAATAAAATGATAAAAAAATCCGAAGGTCTTTTGCCTTCGGATTTTTTATTCTAAGTGGTTTTTAATTCTATTCCCAAAATCGATCTTTCCAAAGTCCTTTACGAATTGGATTTTTATGGAAATTTTCTAATTTTTTCAATTGTTCTTCAGAAGCTATGTCTTGAATATGGTCATACAAAATCCGTTCCTCGAAACTGATGTTTAGATCCAACAATTCTTCGATTAAACTTAATGCTCGGTTGATATCTTTTCCATCTGCAAAAAGCCTTTCTAATTTTCGATGTTCTGAAAGCGCTCTCTTTTTCAGCTTATCATCATCGTCAAGAAGAGAAAAAATATATTTTTCCTCCTCGTAAAAATGGGGTTGAATTTGGTTTTCAAATATCCAATCTGCATAGTCTTTTATTCTCTCTAACTCAATCTCTTTTTTAAATCCTTGCCTAATTTTCCAACCCAACAACGAAACAACCTTATGATCTTTACTGAAAAGTTGAATTGTTTTATGTCTTTTTATGGGTAAGGTTTGATCCTTCATTTTCTAATTTTTAATTCTTTAATACATTTTGAATTACAACTGCCTGACTCAATTCGGGACTTTTCGCAGCATACAGTAAAGTGACATTTTGTGTTTTCAAAATCGATTGAATATGTGCTAATTCCGTCGACTTTTCTTTCAATTCTTTTTTGTAACGATCTGCAAATTCATCGGCACGCTCGGCTTGATGGTCAAACCATTTACGTAATTCGGTAGAAGGTGCAATGTTTTTGAGCCATTCATCCAATTTTGCTTTTTCTTTGGAAACTCCTCTGGGCCAAATTCGATCGACTAAAATGCGGTACCCATCGTCTTCGGAAGCTTCCTCATAAATCCGTTTAATTCTCAGCGTTTTCATGCGAACTCTTTTTCCAGCGCAATCGATTTCGGGAATAAAATATTGTTTTCTAAATGAATGTGTTGATGCAAATCATCTTCGAATTCATTCAACATCGCAAATGTCACTTTATACGTAGCGCAACCATCTTCGGGCACGGTATAATTCTGACTCAATGTTCGAATTCTTTGAAAACGTTCTCCTTCTTCAGTATGATCGTCCATCATGATATCAATTGGGCTAACAATTGAGCCAAATTTAGGTGCTATTAAGGTTTCTCCTGTACTTTTGAGCTTGGTCATTTTACGGATAAATGGGAATAAAATCAATTCTTCCTTTTTCATGTGAACCGACATTTTTCCCGCCGTTTCTTTAAACAATTCATTGATTTCAATTAATTCAGGATGCTGTTCCCCAGGGACGTTGGTTATTTTCTCCAAATAAGGTTTGATTTCATTTATCTTCAATTCACAATACCGATGATGCGTTTTCTCTATGTAATCTGCCAACAAATCCAACGGCCAATGATTGAAATCCACTGCTTTTTCTGAAGTGTCATTTAAAACCTCATTCAATTCATTTACAAGCTGTTGACTATCTATATTTTCACTTTTACAAGCCTCATCTATACTTCGATTTCCATTGCAACAGAAGTCAATGGAATGGTTTTTAAAAACAGTAGCTGTACGGTAATCATTTGCCACTATATCACCTATGTTATTCTTTTCTGTAATATTCATGACTTTCAATTTTTACGTTTATTTTAGATTTAAAACCATTGAATTATTCTCAGATAAAATAAATTGCTATTAAAATTTAAATGTTTCAACAATTTTAAAATGAATTTTAATTACCTTGAGTTTATTTAGACTAATTTAATATAATTTATTAAACAAAACAAATCCACTTTGAAAAGGATTTAACTTTTCAATTAAATTCAAAGATGAATTTCTACATCAGTGGAGTTTGTTGTTTATTTTCTCTAAAATAATTGATTTTCAAAAGAAACATTTCCGCCATTCGTTTTCCTTGAAGTTTGGCTGTTATTGCTTTTTGACCGGAATAAAGTTCATCCACCGTTTCTGAAAATAAAAACAACCACCGATCAAAGTGTTTTTGTTCTACCGGCAAATTCATGTGTGGAACAAAAGGTCGCCCTGAATAGGTGCGTTCTTCCAATAAAATCGTTTGCCAGAAGCTGTACATTTTCTCTAAATGTTCTGGCCAGCGGTCTTGAATGATATTTTCAAAGATAGGTCCAAGCAATTCATCTTTCCGGATTTTTCCATAGAATTCATCCACCATCACTTTTACATCTTCTAAAACTTGTATGTCTTTCAACTCACTCATTTGTACTTTTTTCTAAAAAAATTCACGTATTAAAACCGATTCACCTGTTTTCAATTTCATGGCTAAATCATAAATCGATGTGGTTTCCAACATGTATTTCAACTCCGCACGGATTTTCACGAAATAATGATGCATAGGACACGGATTCTTGGCGTCACATTGCTTTAGTCCCAGTCCACATCCGTTAAAAACCGAATCTCCATCCATCAATTGAATAATTTCACTCAATTTGATTTTATTGACTTTTTCAATTTCGACAAAAAATCCACCATTGGGACCGGTTTGCGAATGAATAAGATCTGCTTTGGAAAGGATTCCCAATAATTTAGCGGTAAAAGCTTTAGGTAATTCTGAGTTTTCAGCCACCTCTCCTACTTTCACTCGATATCCATCCAAAGACTGATTTGCAATGTAAACCATTGCTTTTATAGCGTATTTGCACGATTTTGAAAACAATTCTCTCTATTTTCTTCAAATGTAAGTTGAATTCTTATTAAGGACAAACTTCTCTTAATTTAATTCAAAGAATTCCTCAAAGTATGGATGAAATCTTTAAAAAACAGTTTTAAAGATATAGTTCAGATCCGACATAACAGACCAATTTCGAATGTATTCCTTATTGATTTCAACCTTTTGTGGCCAGAGCACCTCGTCGTTGTATTTTAAAGGATCTTTTTGTTGGTTCAGGACTTCTTCCTCGTTTTTAAAAGCCAGTTGAGCAGGACCTGTTATACCAGGTTTTACGCTTAGAACAATTCGGTCATCTCCTTCCAATAAATCGGCATAGCCTGGAACATCAGGCCGTGGGCCCACAAAACTCATTTGACCCAAAAGTAGATTTAGTATTTGTGGAAGTTCATCGAGCTTTGAATTTCTAAGAAAACGACCAATCGGTGTAATGTTATGGCTTTTTTCGGTCGTTACGTCGGATTCGTACTTCCCTTTCATGGTTCGAATTTTATAAATCGAAAAAGGTTTGGCATTTTTCCCAATTCGAATTTGAGTAAACAATCCAAATTCTCCCGTATCGAAAGTTGCTACAAGAATTAGAATGAGTAAAACCGGCAACAAAAAAGGAAAAAGGAGAAGAGCTACTAGGAAATCAAACCACGCTTTCACTTTCATTATTTTCTGCTGATGAAGTTAGTATTTTTGATTAATCTCTTAATTTTACCTACAATACTTGGGTCGTAGTTTGCATCTTCTTCAAAATATCCATACCCGTACCCATAGCCGTAACCATAGCCGTACCCATAACCATAGCCATAACTTCCTTTCGTTTGAAAGTCATTTAAGATAATTCCTATATTTTTAACTTCGCCATCGTCGTATTTTTCTGAAATTCCCGTTAAAAAGCCTCTGTAAGTATAATCGAAACGCGTGACATACAAGCTAGCATCTGCAAAATCCATCAAATCATAAGCATCGGCAACCAATCCAACGGGAGGAGTATCCAAAATGATGAAATCATATTTTGTTTTCAAATCTGCTATCATTTCTTCTAACATAACTGAAAGCAATAATTCCGAAGGATTGGGTGGAATGGGTCCTCCCGTAATAATATCAAGAGTTTCCACTTTTGTTTTTTGGATAACTTCCTCCAATGAAGAATTCCCAGACAAATAATTGGATAGTCCTTTTTGGTTGGTCAGTTCAAATTCGTCAAAAATCTTAGGTTTACGTAAATCCATTCCAATGAGGATTGTTTTTTTATCACTAATCGCCAAGGCGGTTGCAATATTCATTGACACAAAGGTTTTTCCTTCGCCACCAATGGATGAAGTAACAAGAATCGTTCGATTGCTTTGAATTTTATTTGTTTTATATAAAAACTGAAGATTACTTCTTATTGCTCTAAAAGATTCAGCAATAGATGATTTGGGTCGATCCAACACAATGACAGGATGATCGTCGGCATTGTTTCCAATTGTTCCTAAAAAGGGAATATTTGTTATTTTAACTATATCCGGAATTCCTTTTATTTTCGTATCCAATACTTCTCTTCCCAGTAAAAACAAGGTAGGAAGTATTAGCGCCAATCCCAGAGCTATGATCATATTTGTTCTTTTATCCGGCGAAATGGGCCTTTGTCCCATCAATTTGGCGTAGTCAATAATAGTTATATCAGAAACATTGGAAGCAATAGATAATTCAGCTTGACTGTAACGAGCTAATAGTTGGTTGTAAAGCGCATCATTTATTTCATACCCTCTTGCTGCATCAAAGAATTTCTTTTCTTTTTCGGGTAATTTATATGCTTTACTTTCATATCGACCCAATTGTGAATTTATATTCCCTAATTCTTTGTTCACTTTGGATCGGCTGGTTGCGATTAGATGTTGAATATTTGATTTGGTATTGTTTATTCTCGCATCCAATTCCTTGATTTCTCTAGATCCTTCTTTGTAAAGCAGGCGCAAATTATCGCGTTCAAGCTCCATTTGTCTTAAGTTATTTACTTCGCTCGAAAAGTTACCTTCATCCAAACCGACAATTTGAAGATCAATCATTCCCTTGGAACCGGCTTGATAAATATTATTACTGACAGAATTAAGTGCATTTATTTTTTCTTGATATTCTATTCGTTGTTTTTCAAGCATTTTTACATTGGCCAAAATTTCTCCTTTTTCACCTGAAAAATCATAGATTTTCTCATCCTTTTGTAAATTTTGGTATTCAATGGAAGCACTATCTACTTTCGCTTTTATAATTCCCAATTGGTCTCCCAAATATTCCAAAGTTCGTTTTGCAATTTGGTTCTTCTCTTCCAATTCATTGTCGATAAGAATTTCTAAAGAATGATTGACTACATCAATTGCTTCTTGTTGTGAAAATCCTGTTTTCGAAAATTTAATAATGGAACTTCCTTTGGTTATGGGAGATACAATGATTCCACTCTTCACACGGTTGGTGGCTACATCTAAATTTGTCAAAACAAAGGAATATTTATCTTGATTTCTATAATTAGTAGATCCTCTCTCAATTTTAAAGCGATACTCATCTGCTGAAATCCATTCACCGTATTTTCCAGTTTTAGGGAATTTCAAGTTTGCATTTCTTCCAACCACGGAATCTTTCGAATACAAATAAAGCTGATTCATTGACGTAGGAGAAATTGGTACAATTTCATAAGAGTTTTTATCCTTGCTCCTAATTTCAAGTTCAACGCCCAAAACTTGAGTATGGGTCGTATCCACTACTACTATAAAAGGAGAAACGTCTCGATGAGAATTTGATTTTTTTATCGTTCCTTCTTCTTTGTAGGCAACATAGGCTTTGATTCGTTTTGCTACTTTTAAAGAATGTGTTCTGGATTCTAAAATCTTGGTTAAAATATCAATTTTCCCGCCACTTCCTCCCCAAATGAAGTTGATTGAATTACTTCCAAAATCTGGGTTTCCTGTAGATCTTGATGAAACATTAAAAGTAGACTCGGCTAAATATACTTTATCTAAATAGTAGGTACTGATGTAGTAAGACAAGAAAAAAGCAAATACAAGGGAGGCAATATACAGAATCCAATTTCTTAAAACTCTTGAAATAAAACGTTCTATTTCAAAGAAAAAGACATTGCTTTTCTTAGATTTTTCGCTAGGGGTTGATTGCTCTTTATTCATTTTAAAAATAACTTAGTTATAGGCTTTTAAAAAAGAAGTAAATCCCGACTACGGAAGCTATTCCTCCAAAAATGGTTCCTACTGTTTGCAGCGGATTGATTCCAATTCCCCACTGTTTTTGACGTCTTGGATTCACTATAATTATATCGTTTGGTTGCAACCAAAAATATTCTGAATTCATGACGGATTCTTTGGTTATATCCACTACGGCTCTTTGAGTTCCTTCGGGAGTAGTTCTTAAAATTTGAATATGATTCCGATCTGCAACGGGCGTCAAATCTCCAGCCATAGCAAAAGCTTCCAACAAATTGAATTCATATTGGGGTACTTGGTAATTTCCCGAACCGGCCTCACCTACAATTGTAAAGTTAATTCCAGGCATATTTATCTCAATGTATGCAGCTGTTTCTTCAAAAATCTTATAGAATTCCTTTTCAACCTTTTCTCTTGCTTCATTTAAAGTGAGTCCCAAAAGGTGAATTTTTCCTATTCGTGGAAGTTCAATATAACCGTTTTCATGAATACGAACCCCTTTCCCCGTGGTTGGATTTTGTGAACCTCCAATAGAAGTCGTAGAGGTGAAATCTTTTAATTCATCTAAATCCAAACCTTTACGCGTTGAAATACGTATATTAATTATATCATTTACTTGCAAATGATACTGTGGTCGATTGAATTCAATCATTCCGTATTCATTCAACTTTAAATTCTCATCGGGTTGAATGTATTTCACATCTTTTAATGGAATACAAGATGTGATTAATCCCATTAAAAGGAAGGAAAGGATATAGAAATAAGTCGGTTTCAATAGTTCATAAATTTAAGTTGACAAATATACTACTTTTCGGTTAAGTACTTTTTTGATTTCGTAGGATTCTTTTTTTATTAAATACCTCTACCAATACCAAAGGTAAGTAAGACAGGAATAAGGCTGCGCACACCACCAATCCAAACATTAACGTTGGATTTAAGTGACGAATTAAATACGCAAATACAATGATAAAAACATTGGCTGAACAAATAATTAATGTGGTTTGAAAGTGATTAAAGCCTAATCTTAATATTCTGTGATGAATATGGTTTCGGTCTGCCTTCAAAGGGGATTCCTTCTTCATGAGCCGGATGATAATTACGCTCAATGTATCGATTAAAGGAACAATTAAAATTGCGATGGCCAATACGGCTCCACTTTTAATCATCACCCAAGACATCGACGATAGGTTTATAAATTTAATCGCCATAAAAGCAATGAGATACCCAACGACCATAGACCCCGTATCACCCATGAAGATTTTATATTGACTCGACAAATTAAAATATAAAAACGCCAAAAGCGAAGCCATAATAGCGATGGCTAAATACCCCATGGCATAGTCATACAATCGGAAAAAGATAAATACAAAACAAAGAGAAATAATAATTCCTACGCCCGCTGCCAATCCGTCAATTCCATCAATTAAATTATAGGAATTTATAATCAATATAATCGTAAAGACTGTAAATAAAACACTGATCCAATATGACAATTCATAAATCCCAAACAAACCAAAGAAACTTTCAATTCTAATATTTGCTCCCACAACTATCATTAGTGCACTGATTAATTGTGTGATTAACTTTTTCCGTGGCGCGACAACCAATAAATCATCCATTAATCCAATGAAAAATAACATGACCAATGCGGCAGAGAAAAAAGTGACTTGAAAAAGCATTTCAGAACTAAAAATTCCACTAACAACAACAATTGCGAAGTAAATAGCTACTCCGCCTAGTCGAGGTACTTTTTGGGTATGCGAACTTCTATTTCCAGGCACGTCCATCAATTGTTTTCGATAGGAAACGCGGATGATTTTGGGAATGGTAATAAAAGTCAAAGAAAATGAAATTAGAAAAGACAAAATCACCTTCAAATAAAGACTTGAATAGCCTAAAAAGTTAGCGATTTGTTCTAAATGTAAGTTTTTCATATTTCTTCATTCCATTTAAAGCCCAATGAAAGGTGTAATATATTGATTTTAACAATGATAAATTTAAGAATTTATAATAAACTAAAAATTGTTTTTTAAGAATTACGCCTTTATTTCTTGAATACGAGGTTTCTCTGATTCTATAAATCGCTAAAGGCTCTACGATGGCTCTTGCTTTCGGGATTTTTTTCAAAATTTCTATCCACATCGCATAATCTTCACGCATATCTACTTCGGGAATTTCAATTTTCCCAATTCGTTGCGTATCATACATGGAAGTCAACATCGGTATCGGACAATTGTATAAAATTCGGTTGTACGTAATGTTGTCTTCCGCAATAAAATCAGCCAAAAGTGGATTCATTTCTTCATCAAAACGTTTATACGATGCATAAACCAACTCCTCCTTATTTTCAATTAAAAAATAAACCGTGGTTTCTAAAAAAGGTTTTAACCAAACATCGTCACTATCAATAAATGTCAAAAAACGACCCTTAGCATTTCGAATTCCCACATTCCTCGCTTCGGCAGCTCCCACATTTTTTTCTAATGCAATCAAATGAATCCGTGGATCTTGGATTGACTGAATCAAATCAACCGAATTATCACTTGAACCATCGTCCACAATCCACCATTCCCAATTTAGATAGGTTTGATTTAAAACAGATTGTATCGTTTCAGAAATATGATTTCCCGAATTGTAACAAGGTGTGATAATGGAAACTAAGGGAGTCAAATTTTATTTTTATTTCAAGTTAATTTCTAAAAAAACCATATACAGCTTCTTTGTTAAATACGGTTCTATAATTCCCAAATCCAGATTTATCGCCCCATACACTATAAAAGTGCAGATAAAGTGAAATCGTATAGACTACAAATAAAGTATATACAAGATTTTTCATAAAAGGGCTATCTCTTAAAGCCATCACCATTCTCGGAATTACAAAAATGATATAAACTGTATAGAAACCAGGTAATCGTGCTGCGAAAATTCCATTTCCAAAGAAAAAGTAAATTACAACCCCAAAGAGATAAATATTTCGGAAGTAAGCATATAGATTGTCTTTTGCTACCACGCGATTGTTGAACAACAAAATTGCAATCACGGTCAAAACTTTTACAACATCACCCAACACACTTTTTTCACTAAACTCGTTCGCGTAATCACTGTAAGATTCTCCAACTCCAAAGGGTAAAAATCGCATAAGACCGTCAATCGCTTCACTTAATCCCATTAGGTTAGCTACTACAGATGCAACTACTAGAAATATAATCATCACATTATTGAATCGAATCTTTACAATCCAATAGGCAAATAAAAAGGCTACAACCGCTTTATGAAAGAAAAAAGCAATCACAAAACACAAAAGAAACTTCCATAGTTTTCGTTCAATTATAAATCGAACAGAATACAACATGATTCCATTTGCAATTCCTTGTCGAACGTGAATATGGTCTTCAAAAAAATACGTGGGAATAGTGTACATCAATAAGGCCATAAAAACATAGCCACCATACCGATAAATTGCCATGGATTTTAAGGTTAATGCAATCCCTGCAATGAGTAAAGTAAAGGTAGCATATCCAAATCCGAACATGCTCACTATCTTGTTTAAATACATGTATCCCACTTCCATATCCATGTATTCGGCCCACTCTTTTACTTCACCAAAAGAACTATCGATGGTTCCCTCAAATGCCGTCCAATACGCCACCCAATCGGGACTCAAACCATAGGTTATACCTGCCGTCAAAATCATTATTGCTACAATCGTTTTGTACCATGTTTTATTGGGCGCACTATTCGTGCTCACCTCATAAATCGATGATAGCAATAGCAAAGCAACAATCAGGTTGTAAATAAAACTCATGAGATCAACTCAGTTGGATTAATTTTAAGTTAATTAGGCTCAGCAAATAAAATACTTGCTTTTTGATAGGCAAAGAAAACAAATAATTTTGATCAAAGCGCTTATATCTAATGATTTTCGCTTTTGGGATTCCATAAAAACTCATTTCAGAACGTAAACTGTCCAACAATTCTCGTTTTACTTCTTTTTCTTTTACATAACCAACATACGCCAAGTAGGAATAATAAGCTTGAAGAATGACAAAGCGTTCCCATTCATTTTGAAAGTTTCGATAAGGGCTGTTTTCAAATGCATTCTTAACATTTCGAATCGCTAAAAACATATCCAAACCTTTCAGAGTATGAGTTTTAGTAATTGAACCTTGCCGTTCAAAATAATTATAATACGGTTTATTTATTTTTGAAATAATTTTAGATTCCAAAACCAATTGGGGAATTAATTCGATATCTTCAAAATGAATTCCTTTTTTAAATCGATGATTGTCAAACAATTCCGCTTTAAATAACTTATTGCAAGCAAAACAACTCATTTCCCCAAAAATCGTGAAATCCTCTTTCAATATAATTTTCTCCGGCAATTGCGAGGATTGGGGCAAACTGCGGAAGGTCTCTCCCCTTTCATTGACTTTTTGCAAATCACAGATTACAATTTCTGAATTGTGTTCTTGTGACTTCGTATACATTTCTTCGAACATTTCCAGTGCAACGGTATCATCACTATCCACAAATCCAATATATGCACCCTTTGCTTTTTCTATTCCAAAATTTCGGGCATCACTCAATCCACCATTTTCTTTAGTAAATGCTTTAATTTGTGGATATTTTGAAGAAAACTCATCGATTATTCTTTGAGAAATATCAGGCGAACCGTCATTTACAACAATGATTTCAATAGCATCCAATGTTTGGTTAACCAAAGAATTCAAACACTTTTCCAAATACTTTTCCGTATTGTAAACAGGAACGATAACTGAAACCTTCATTGCATTTAATTTAAATCACTTAAAACTTCTTCGTATTTCTTTACAATACGTTCTTTTGAAAAACGAGAAGCAATACTTTCTTGAATCGAGGCTTCATCCAAATTGATTCCCACCAATATTTTTATTTTCTCTGCGAATTTTTCGACTTCATCAATTGAACAAATCTCGCCATTTATGGTTTCTTGAATAATTTCATCGATTCCGCCTGGACAATCATTGGCTAGCGCATATGTTCCGCAAGCTCCTGCTTCCAACAAAACGTTTGGAAAACCTTCGTATCTCGATGAAAGAATAAATAGATTCGCCTGATTTAGATAAGGAAATGGATTTTTCTTATTTCCTGAAAATTCTACATTATCCAATCCCAACTCTTCTTTTTGAGCCATTAATTTCTCACGATCTGCGCCTTCACCTAAAATATAAAGTTTTATGGGTTCGTCTTTTAGCTTTTCAAAAACATTCAACAACAAATCAAATCCTTTGCGATAGGTCAAATTCCCAATCGAAATCACATTTTTAAATTCGTTCGAATACAAAATTTCGTCTGATTTCATTTGGGATTGAATTTCCTTTACATCGACCGGATTGTTAATTTTCACAATTTTATGGGCTTGAATCTTCCAATTTTCAATCAAGTCATTCCGCATATCATTTGACTGAGCAATGATTTTATCGAAATTATTGTAAAAACGATAGAAAAACTGAATTTCTTTTCGGGTTACATGCGCCGAAACCACATTGGTTTCTCTGGTTACAAATTTTGTTTTCTTGAAAAATGGAATCAAGGGCGACAAAAAGGCACTAACTTCTCCCCAACCTCCAAAAACAATGTCGGGTTTATCTTTCCAAATTAATTTAACAACCGAAAAAATCGCATACCGAATGCGAGATATTTTTAAATCGATAACTTTCACATCCGATTTCAAAAACTCCACAGGAACTCCTTCTTTATTGAATAAAACCAAAGTGGGCTCAAACTTCGATCGATCCAGATTATTACACAAAGTAAATATCACTCGTTCGGCTCCGCCAAATCCCAATCCAGGTAAAAGAAAATATATTTTTTTCATTTTTCGACATTCAATCCTATTCAATGCAAATCCAAATTTGGGATTGAACTGAATTTATACGCTATTGTTAATATATCCTTCTACAGCATTTTCACTTTCCTTGATGTGCATTGGATTTCCAATGACAATGGAATTGGATGCAACATTTTGATTTACATAGGAATTGGGAGCAATCAACACATTGTTACCAATCGTAATTCCACCCACAATGACCGCATTGGCACCAATCCAAACATTATCTCCAATTACAGGAACACCAGCGTTTTCACCGCGATTGGTTTGGCCTATGGTCACGCCTTGTGCCAAATTGCAGTTTTTACCAATTTTTGCTTTGGGATTAATAACAATGGCTCCCCAATGGCCTAAATACAATCCGCCTCCAATTTGGGTACGTGCAGAAATCTGAAATCCATATCTAATTTGATATCTACGAAGCATCAATCGATAAAAAATTCCCAATGGACTTTGAGCAGAATGATTTTGTGCTCTTCGAAAGCAAAGTAAAAAAAGCAATCCTGGATCATAAAATACATCCCAAAGGAACACTTTTTTATATATCCCATTTTTTCGAAAGTAATCTTGTTGAAGTAAGGAGGGCATTAAAATCAATATTTTAAAACGACTTTACAAAACTAAACATTTTCTTCGGAATCGCCTATCCTTAGCCTAACTGTTTGGACTTTAATCCGATTATTATTAAAAGAAACTTTTGTACTTTTGATACTGCGCTAATTTCTTCAACGTAAAAACTAACTATGCCCGAAATATTTCATGATAGACCCATTTTCAGCTTATTTGAAGTTACAAAAAGTATCCAGAAAACACTAACTACGCGATACGGTAGTTCTTTTTGGATTAAGGCAGAGATGAATAAGTTAAACCATTACAAACATTCCGGGCATTGTTATCCTGAATTGGTGGAGAAAAAAGACGGAAAAGTTATTGCCCAAATCCGTTCCCATCTTTGGCGAGCCGATTTTCAGCGAATCAATAAGAATTTTTTACATACCCTCAAGGAACCGTTGAAGGATGGAGTCAAAATTTTATTTGAAGCCCGAATTACCTTTGATCCAGTGCATGGAATGTCTCTTTGGATTTTAGACATCGACCCCAGCTTTACGTTGGGCGATTTGGAGAAAGAAAAGCAAGAAAGCATTCTTAGACTGAAGGCAGAAGGAAATTATGACCGAAATAAAAAGTTAAAATTTCCACTCCTTCCTCAACGAATTGCAGTTATTTCCGTGGAGACCAGTAAAGGATATGCAGATTTTTTGGAAGTCATCGATGAAAATCCTTGGAAGTATAATTTTTTTCACTTTCTGTTTCCTTCCATACTTCAAGGTGACAAAGCTGCTGCTGCCATCATTGGCCAATTGAGGAAAATAGAGAAAGTGAAACATCATTTCGATATGGTAGTAATCATTCGGGGTGGCGGGGGTGATATTGGTCTTTCTTGCTACAACGATTATCATTTAGCCAAAGAAATTGCGGAATTTCCTCTGCCAGTCTTGACTGGAATTGGGCATGCAACCAATGAAACGGTTAGTGAAATGATTGCTTTTGCTAATGCAATTACTCCCACTAAATTGGCGGAATACCTTATTCAGAAATTCCATGATTTTTCCATACCTGTTCAAAAAGCGGAAGAAACAATTACAAATCGAAGCCAACAAATCCTTTCAGATGAAAATTCAAAATTGAATTCGGAAATCAAATTATTTCGGACGTTAACCGCAAATGCACTGATGAAAAATAAAAATGTATTGGCTCAATTGACTGTATTTATTAAAAAAGACACATGGGCTCAAATTGAAAATCAAGAATTTCAACTCAATCAAAAAATAAAACAGATTCAAAGTTTTTCCGATCGTTTCTTTCTTTTCCAAGAAAATCAAACCTATTTATTGGCCGAAAAATTCATAAGTAGAGCAAAACTTTTTTTGAAAACACAAAGCGTAGAAATCGAAAGTATTGAGAAGAACGTGGAGAATATGAGTCCGATCAAAGTCCTAAAACGAGGATATACACTTACACTTCTCAACGGAAAATCGATTAAAAGTCTGAACGATCTGAAAGAAAACGATGCATTAGAAACCGTATTTTTGGACGGAAAAGTAATCAGTAGCGTAAAATCAATTCATAAAATAAAAAAATCATGAGTGAAAAAATAAACTATACCCAAGCCTTTGAGGAATTGCAACAAATAGTCATTGAAATCGAAGAAGGAGAAATTTCGGTGGATGAATTGTCAGAAAAAGTAAAAAGAGCCACTCAACTCATTAAAATCTGTAAAACAAAATTAACAACGACCGAAGAAGATGTAAACCAAATTCTGAAGGAGTTGGAAGAAGGAAGTGCCGAATAAGATATAAATGAAAAAGAAAATTCCGTATTTAGCTTTTATTGCTATAGTTCTTAGTTTCATATATTTCAACACAAACCTTTTCGATTTTTCGACAAAGTCCGAAACGGTTCATGTTGAAGAAACAAAACGCGTTGCCAAAGTCATTCGAATCATCGACGGCGATACGTTGGAAGTTTTGTACAATGAAAAGCCTATTAAAATTCGGTTGGCGCATATTGATTGTCCTGAAAATAACAAAGGACAAGCTTTTGGGAAAGCCGCGAAAAAAGCACTTTCCGATTTATGTTTTGGCCAAGAAATACAATTGGAATGGGGCGAGGAAATCGATAAATACGGTCGATATATTGCGGTTCTTTACACAAAAGAAGGTGAAAACATCAACAAAGAAATGGTGCGAAAAGGAATGGCTTGGCATTACAAAAAATATTCAGCCGATTCTTCGTATTCCCAACTTGAAAAAGAAGCGCGTGATAATAAAATTGGACTTTGGCAGGATTCAGATCCTATTCCACCTTGGAATTGGCGTAAAAAGAAGGAGAAATTACCGGATAAATCCATTCAACGTCCGAAAAACAAACCAGAATTATCCACAAATAATTAAAAAAATCGACCGAATTTCCTTGTAGATTAAAAAATTCTAAATACTTTAACCGATTAAAATATTACACATCTAATTCATGGGAAGTTTCTCCGAGATTTTTAAATATACAGTTGACTTATTAAATTCCATTATTTGGAGCAATGCCTTAATTATTTTATGTATTCTCGGTGGATTGTATTTTTCAGTTCGAACTCGATTTGTTCAGGTTCGATTGGTAAAAACCATGGTCAAACTTTTATTCAAAGGAAAACTTTCCGCCAAAGGAGTGAGTTCTTTTCAGGCTTTTGCTTTGGCTATATCCGGTAGAATTGGAACCGGAAATATTGCAGGTGTAGCCACCGCCATTGCCATAGGCGGTCCAGGAGCTATTTTTTGGATGTGGGTTGTTGCGTTTATGGGCGCATCTACGGCGTATGTAGAAGCTACATTGGGGCAGATATATAAAGAAGTACGCGGTGGAGAATACCGTGGAGGACCTGCTTATTACATTCGAAAAGGGTTGGGAATCAAATGGTATGCAACTTTATTTGCTGTAATTACAATTATAAGTTGTGCCTTTTTTCTACCGGGCGTTCAGAGTAATAGTTCTGCAGTGGCAATGAATATGGCGTTTAACATTGATCCTTTGTATTCCGGAATTGGAACAGCGATTTTATTGGGATTAATTATTTTTGGAGGAATTAAACGAATTGCTTTAGCCGCAGAATGGATTGTTCCTTTTATGGCAGTAAGTTATATCGTGATGGCTGTCGTTATCATTGGAATGAATGTTCAATTAATCCCTGAAACCTTCAAATTGATTTTCAGTAGTGCTTTTGGTGTACATTCCACCTTTGGAGGAATTGTAGGTTCTGCCATTGCAATGGGTGTAAAACGTGGTTTATACTCCAACGAAGCCGGTCAGGGAACAGCTCCTCATGCTGCTGCAGCTGCAGAAGTAGATCATCCGGCTCAACAAGGTTTGGTGCAAGCTTTTTCGATCTATGTAGACACATTTTTTGTGTGTACCGCAACCGCTTTTATGATTCTATTTTCAGGACTATATAACGTTCAGGATGGTCAAGGCGGTCATTTATTCAATGCGCTTCCAGGCGTTGATTCAGGTCCGGAATTCACCCAGCATGCCATCAACAGCTTTTTTCCGAGTATGGGAACTTCCTTTGTAGCCATTGCGCTTTTCTTCTTTGTATTTACGACTTTGATGGCCTATTATTATATGGCAGAAACGAATTTGAACTATATGTTTAAGGATAAAATAAATCCAATAGCGTTATTCAGTTTGCGAATACTTCTTTTAATAACAGTGATATTTGGTTCCCTAAATACCTCTGCGGGAGCTTGGGATCTGGGGGATATTGGTGTAGGTATGATGGCGTGGTTGAACTTTATAGCCATACTTTTATTGCAGAAACCAGCGATTCGGGCATTGCGAGATTTTGAACGGCAGAAAAAGCTTAAAAAAGATATTACCTTCAATCCAACAGAATTGGGTATTAAAAATGCCGATGCATGGATCGATAAAGAAGAAAGTGGTTCTCCAAAAAAATAATTCGATTGAAATTAAACTCGCATTGATACATAGCTATCTATTTTTAAAGGAAATAGCTATATATATTTAATCGGTATTTAAATTAAATTTCAAAAAGTTAGCGAGGCTTATTCCTCCCCACGAAACATCACTACTTTACCATCTGCGTCGGTCAATTTCCCGGATATTTTATCTAACATTTCCCACGTATTATTTCCATCCGAAAAAACAAGTCCACCTGTATCACTTGTTCCACGCGCTTCAAATACTCTTTCTTCACCGTTTATGGTAATTTTAATGGCAACTTTTTCACCTTTCGCAAAATAAACCACGGTAACTTCATCGCCTTGGTTGTTTTTCATAAGAATGGGTGCTTGTGCCAAATCATTTTCGTCAGCAGCTTTTTGTTCGGTCGCTACGGAAGAACTTTCTGTTTTCTCACACGAAAGTGCAAGTGTAAGCAAGAAAAGGATAACAATACTTTTAAATACTAATTTCATTTCTTAATTTTTTGTAAATATACACTATTGTCTGTTTCCAAAACATGAAATAACAACATCAAATGGAGATTGTTAAATAGGAAACTCATTGGTCATCGAGAACCTCAGTCACCATTGAGAACCTCGGCAACGTCACAAGACTAGAACTGGGTCGATATGTGAGCGTTCAGGTTAATAATTTCTTTTTAAAATAAAAAAATCCAATCCCTCCTTAAGAGAGATTGAATTAATTTATCACAATCTGTAAAGATTGTATGTATTTGGATTATTTATTCTTTGTTTCTAAGACGTACATCTTTCGATGGGAATCAAAAACTAAGAAATAAAAAATATTACCAGCTTGCTTTTTTCACGCCTGGGATTAAACCTTCGTTTGCCATTTCACGGAATGTAACCCGTGAAAGCCCAAAGATTCTCATATATCCTTTTGGACGTCCGGTCAATTTGCAACGATTATGTAAACGTACAGGAGAAGCATTTTTAGGTAACTTCTGAAGTCCTTCTTGATCACCTGCTTCTTTTAACGCTTTACGTTTTTCGGCATATTTAGCAACCATTCTCTGTCTTTTGCGCTCACGCGCTTTCATAGATTCTTTTGCCATAATTTTACTTCTTATCTTTTTTAAACGGTAAACCGAATTTTTCTAACAAAGCTTTCGCTTCTTTATCTGTGTTTGCACTTGTCACAAAGGTAATGTCCATCCCTTGGATTTTTTTCACTCGATCAATATTGATCTCTGGGAAAATAATCTGTTCCGTTACACCTAAGTTATAGTTTCCTCTTCCGTCGAATCCTTTTGCACTGATTCCGTTGAAGTCACGAATACGTGGCAATGCAGACGAAACAAGACGATCTAGAAATTCATACATCTGAGTTCCTCTAAGCGTTACTTTTGCACCGATTGGCATTCCTTTACGTAATTTAAAGGCAGCCTCATCTTTCTTAGAAATAGTTCCTACTGCTTTTTGACCTGCAATAAGTGTCATTTCTTCGATTGCATAATCGACAATTTTCTTGTCTGCAGTTGCTCCACCCAAACCTTGGCTTAAAACAATTTTCTGCAATTTTGGTACTTGCATTACCGAAGTGTATGAAAACTCTTCCTTTAATGCAGGAACGATTTCCTCTGTATATTTAACTTGCGGACGTGGTTTATATGTACTTGTACTCATTCTTAAATTTCTTTTCCGTTTGATTTAGCTACTCTAACCTTCGTTCCATCTTTCATTTGGTATCCAACGCGTGTTGGTTTTCCATCTGAATCCATAAGTGCTAATTTATTTAAATAGATAGGCGCTTCGGTTTCAACAATTCCTCCCTGTGGGTTTTCTGCATTTGGTTTGGTGTGTTTTTTAATCATGTTCACACCTTCAACAATCGCTTTTGACTTGTCAGCCATTACTTTCAAAACCGAACCTTTGTTCCCTTTTGAAGATCCTGACAAAACAATTACTTTGTCTCCTTTTTTAATTTTCAACTTTGCCATTGTTCTTAAATTTATAAAACCTCAGGGGCCAATGATACAATTTTCATATAATCCTTGTCACGAAGTTCTCTCGCAACAGGACCAAAAACACGAGTTCCTCTCATTTCTCCTTGTGCATTAAGTAATACACATGCATTATCATCAAAGCGGATATACGATCCATCTTTTCTTCTGACTTCCTTCTTGGTACGAATAACTACTGCTTTGGAAACGGTTCCTTTTTTCGCATTTCCAGTAGGTGTAGATTCTTTAATAGAAACTACAATTTTGTCTCCTACTGAAGCATAACGTCTTTTAGTACCACCTAAAACACGGATAACCAGGGCTTCACGAGCTCCTGTATTATCTGCTACTTTCAATCTTGATTCTTGCTGTAACATATTACTTCGCTCTTTCTATGATTTCAATTACTCTCCAACGTTTACTCTTACTCAACGGACGTGTCTCCATAATGCGAACTTTGTCGCCTTCATTGCACACGTTTTCTTCGTCGTGTGCAGTGTACTTCTTGGTTCTCTTCACAAACTTTCCGTAAAAAGGGTGTTTCTGTTTGTGTGTTTCCTTCACAACAATGGTTTTATCCATCTTGCTACTTGAAACGATACCTATTCTTTCTTTTCTTACTTTTCTTTCTTCCATCATTAGACAGTTTTTGGTTGTTGAGCTAATTTCTGGTTCAACACAGTTTCCAATCTTGCAATATGTTTGCGCGACTTACGAATTGACAAAGGGTCTTCTAACAAAGATACTTTGTGACTGATTTTCAGTTTTGTGTAGTTAGTCTTAGCTTCAGCTAAGGTTGCTTTTAGATCTTCTACACTTAAATCTCTAATATCTGCTACTTTCATACGAATTCAATTTTAGGCTGAATAATCACGTGCCACAATTAATTTTGTTTTTACTGGTAACTTCTGAGCTGCTAAACGCAAAGCTTCAGTTGCTACACTCAAAGGTACTCCTCCCACTTCGAATAAAATTCTTCCAGGTTGAACCGGTGCTACCCAATATTCAGGAGCTCCTTTTCCTTTCCCCATTCGAACCTCTGCAGGTTTTTTGGTGATCGGCTTATCTGGAAATATTTTAATCCATAATTGTCCCTCACGTTTCATGAAACGTGTGGCAGCAATACGTGCTGCTTCAATTTGACGCGCAGTAACAAATGACTCGTCTAATGACTTGATACCGAATGTCCCATAGGCAAGTTCTGCACCTCTTTTGGTGTTCCCTTTCATTTTGCCTTTCTGGGTTTTTCTATATTTTACTCTTCTCGGTGATAACATTTCTTTTAATCTTTAATCAATTAAACTTAATTAACGTGCGGGTCTTTTTCTACCACCTGTATCTCCTTTTCTTTTGGCTTGCTTCTTCTGCAATCCAACCAAAGGTGATAACTCACGCTTTCCATAAACTTCTCCTTTCATGATCCAAACTTTGATACCCATACGGCCGTAGGTAGTATGTGCCTCGCCACAATAGTAATCAATGTCTGCACGGAAGGTTGACAAAGGAATTCGTCCATCTTTGTAAGACTCTGAACGTGCCATTTCCGCACCATTCAAACGTCCTGAAATCTGAATTTTAATTCCTTCTGCATTCATCCTCATAGTAGCTGCAATCGCCATCTTAATCGCTCGTCTGTATGAAATACGACTTTCGATTTGACGCGCAATGCTGTCTGCTACTAATACCGCATCCAATTCAGGTCGTTTAATTTCAAAGATATTGATTTGAATTTCCTTTCCAGTAATTTTCTTCAATTCTTCTTTTAATTTGTCAACTTCCTGACCGCCTTTCCCGATAATAATACCTGGTCGAGCTGTTGTTATGGTAACAGTAATCAATTTCAAAGTACGTTCGATATAGATTCGAGATACGCCTGCTTTTGAAAGACGTGCTTTCAAATATTGACGGATTTTCGCATCTTCTTCAATTTTATCGCCGTAGTTATTTCCACCGTACCAGTTAGAATCCCATCCTCTGATGATTCCTAAACGATTTCCGATTGGATTAGTCTTCTGTCCCATATTATTTATTGTCTGCGTTAAGTTTATCTTCTTTGCTTCCCAAAACGATTGTTACGTGATTGGAGCGCTTTCTGATTCTGTGTGCTCTTCCTTGAGGAGCGGTACGAATTCTTTTTAATTGACGACCACTGTCCACTGTTACCGTTTTCACGTAAAGGTTTGCTTCTTCCACATCAGCCTCTTCGTTTTTAACCTGCCAGTTTGCAATTGCACTCAACAAAAGTTTCTCCAAACTTTCAGAAGCATGTTGTTTTGAGAATTTTAAAATCCCTAATGCTTTCTGTACTTCTTCTCCACGAATGATGTCTGCCACCAAACGCATTTTTCGAGGTGAAGTAGGACAATTGTTCAACTTCGCAAAAGCAATATTTCTTTTAGCTTCTCGAATATTTTCGTTGCTTATTCTTTTTCTAGATCCCATTGCCTACTATCTTTTACCTTTATTTTTTGCACCTGCGTGCCCTCTAAATGTTCGTGTTGGAGAGAATTCCCCCAATTTGTGTCCTACCATATTTTCAGTTACATAAACCGGAATAAATTGTTTTCCGTTATGAACTGCAAAAGTCTGTCCTACAAATTCAGGTGAAATCATCGAAGCTCTTGACCAAGTTTTGATCACATTTTTCTTTCCTGATTCTACGTTAACCTGAACTTTTTTTTCTAATTTATAATGGATATAAGGTCCTTTCTTTAATGAACGTGCCATAGCTTATTTCTTTCTTCTTTCAACGATATACTTATTCGACGCTTTCTTTTTGGATCTCGTTTTATATCCTTTCGCTGGGATACCATTTTTAGAACGAGGAATTCCACCAGTAGCACGGCCTTCACCACCACCCATTGGGTGATCCACTGGATTTTTGGCCATTGCTCGTGTTGCTGAGCGGCGTCCTTGCCAACGGGTTCTACCTGCTTTTCCAGAAACTTCTAATTGGTGATCCGAATTCGAAACTACACCAATTGTCGCTTTACACTCCGTTAAAATCAAACGGCTCTCTCCACTAGGCAATTTGAGGGTTGCGTACTTTCCATCTCTCGCAACTAATTGCGCATGAGATCCAGCACTTCTCGCCATCAAAGCTCCTTGACCAGGTCGTAACTCAATACATGAAACAACCGTACCCAAAGGCATGTCTTTCAATTTCATTGTGTTTCCGACTTCAGGAGCAGCTCCTTCACCGGCAACAATCGTTTGACCTTTTTTTACTCCATTCTGAGCAATCACATATCGTTTTTCACCGTCTTCATAGGAAATCAATGCGATAAAAGCCGTTCTGTTTGGGTCATATTGTATTGACTCAACAGTTGCAGCTCCATCACGATCTCTTTTGAAATCGATTATACGATAGCTTTGCTTGTGTCCACCCCCTATGCTGCGCATGGTCATCTTACCTGAATGGTTTCGACCGCCGCTTTTTTTCTTTCCGACCGTGAGAGATTTCTCCGGTTTCACTGACTCTACGCCTGCAAAATTGTTAACAATTCTGAAACGCTGAGCGGGAGTGATAGGTTTTAATTTTCTAACTGACATTTATGATAAATTATTTTAACTAAACAAATCTATTTCTTGTCCCAATGCTAAATGAATAATAGCTTTTTTCAACTTCTTCGTTTTCCCGATTTGAAGACCTGTCTTTGTCTGACGGCTTTTCACTTTGGGAGCAGAAATCATTGTACTTACTCCTATTACATCTACACCATAAGCCTTTTGAATGGCTTCCTTAATCTGTACTTTATTCGCTTTAGGGTCAACATAAAACGAATATTGTCCCAATACTTCACTTGTATTTGTTGCCTTTTCTGAAATTACAGGTCTAATTAATACTGACATATCTATTTCGTTTTATTATTTTCTTAAATTTTCTTGAACATGCTCCAAAGAACCTTCTAAGAATATTAATTCAGATGAATTGATCATATCAAAGATGTTCAATTCTGAATTCATAACTACTTTGGTTCCATGTAGATTTCTTGATGATAAATACACATTATTGTTGGCTTCACCTAAAACAAAAACTGATTTTTTGTTTTCAAGGCCTAAAGCTTTCAATACTTCAATGAAACTTTTTGTTTTGGGTGCATCAAAATTGAAGTCTTCCAATACTTTGATTTCATTGTCTTTCATTTTTTGGCTCAAAACAGATTTTTTAGCCAATTTCTTTTGAGATTTATTCAATTTGAAGTCGTAGCTTCTTGGTCTTGGACCAAAAACTCTACCTCCACCTCTAAAGATAGGAGATTTAATTGAACCTGCACGTGCAGTACCTGTACCTTTCTGTTTCTTGATTTTACGGGTACTTCCTTTAATCTCAGCTCTTTCTTTGGACTTGTGAGTTCCTTGACGCTGTGCTGCCAAGTACTGTTTCACTTCCAAATAAACGGTATGTTCACTTGGCTCAATTCCAAAAATTGATTCGTCTAAAGAAACTTTCTTCCCAGTTTCTTTTCCTTGTATGTTAAGTACTGTTAATTCCATTTTCTAATAATTACGTATGAATTTTTTGGACCCGGAACTGCTCCCCTAACAATCAGAAGGTTTTGTTCTGTATCAACTTTAACTACATTCAAATTCTGAACGGTTACTTTTTTACCTCCCATTCTTCCTCCCATTCGCATTCCTTTGAATACACGTGATGGATCCGATCCAGCTCCAATAGAACCTGGCGCTCTCAATCGGTTTTTCTGACCGTGCGTAGTTTGACCCACACCGCCAAAACCGTGTCTCTTTACAACTCCTTGGAATCCTTTTCCTTTTGAAATTCCGGTTACATCAACGTACTCACCTTCGTGAAAAGCGTCCACTTTTACCTCATTCCCTAATTCTAATTCATCTGCAAAGTCTCCATAAAATTCTACCAATTTACGTTTTGGTGTCGTACCTGCTTTCTTGAAATGACCTTTCATTGCTGCAGTAGTGTTCTTCTCTTTTGCGTCATCGAAACCTAATTGAACAGATTTGTATCCGTCCTTCTCTTCGGTTCTGACCTGGGTCACGACGCAAGGACCTGCCTGGATGATCGTGCACGGAATGTTCTTTCCGTTCTCATCGAACAAGCTAGTCATCGCAATCTTTTTACCAATAATTCCTGACATTGTTTAGTATTAATTTATAATTAAATTTCCCTTTTTTAGTCGATCGGCGCACTATCTAATTGTCTACTAGGCATAATTCGCCCCTAAAAAAGAGTGTGCAAATGTAGGGATTTATTTATATAACACAAATTATATATAACTATTTTTTTAGGAAGATTCGACTGGTTTTGAAAAAGAATTGCAACGATTTAGCAACGTATTGATTTTCAGGAAACTACCAACTAGCTAAGTTTAATGCATCCATGAATAATTTATTGAACCCGACGGTTTTATGTGCATCTTTACTTCTTAACATTAAAGTTCAGAAGAAAGCTAAGTAGGAAATCTATAGGGTCGAGTCAAAAGTTTAATTATTTAGCTTTTTTGTACAAGATGAGGTCCTATTTATTTTTGAAACTTATCCATAGTTAAATTCATAACCTTATTTAATTAATTCATCTAAAGATTATCTCTTAATTTCTTCTCTTTTTATTTTAGATAGTTAATAATGTTTGTTTTCATTTTGAATGCCCACCCCAAGCATTGGATCATTTCTAAAGATCGTTCCAATGAGAGGTGCGAAATCGTGATTCAACGAACGTTCACCTTTTATGAGTATACTCAAATTCGATAGCTTAACTCCAATATAGTGAGCAAACTTATTTTGCCTAATCTCAAAGACATTGAAATAGACGTAGAGGAAGTGTCTTACCTGTTTTGAATGTTTGTGTGTTTGTGTGTGTGTGTGTTTAGAATTTAAAGAGTCTTCCTTTTGGAATTGAAGAGCCATTAACTCTATCATTTTTTTCGTTCGTTGGAATGTTCTTTGGATTTGTTAAAAAGAATAGATAGAAATTCTTTAAACTATCTTTTTCCAACATTCATCCTATTCCATCAAACTAACTCTTCTTTCACTTGGAATCCAAAAGAAAATAACCACTTACTTTATAAGTTTCTTGAAGGAAAATTCAGAGAAACGCACCTTACTACAAACAAAAAAAGAAAGTGTCTCAATACTACAATTGACCTTCTGAGATTTCGATATTTACCATCACTTCTCAGATGGGAGTCCAGGAAAAAACTATAAAAAAAGCCGTTTCATATTGTTATGAGACGGCTTCTTTTATTTTAGAAAAATGTAGTACTTACACTTTAATTTCTACTTCTACTCCACTAGGAAGTTCCAATTTCATTAAAGCATCCACTGTTTTTGATGATGAACTATAGATGTCCAACAATCTTTTGTGAGCGTTCAATTGAAACTGCTCGCGCGCTTTTTTGTTAACGTGCGGTGATCTCAATACTGTAAAGATTCTTTTGTGAGTAGGCAAAGGAATAGGTCCATTGACTACGGCACCGGTTGATTTTACAGTTTTCACGATTTTCTCAGCAGATTTATCTACCAAATTGTGATCGTATGATTTTAATTTTATTCTAATTTTTTGACTCATCTTTCAAGATTTAAACAGTTGCACCTTTTGCTTTTGCGATTACTTCCTCAGAAACACTTTGAGGCGCTGGTTCGTAATGATCGAACTCCATAGTTGAAGTTGCACGACCCGAAGTTAATGTACGTAAAGACGTTACATATCCAAACATTTCAGATAGGGGAACAAAAGCTTTTACAACTTTAGAACCTGCTCTATCGTCCATTCCAGTTACGGTTCCTCTACGACGGTTCAAGTCTCCTACAACATCTCCCATGTTCTCTTCCGGTGTCAATACTTCCAATTTCATGATTGGCTCTAGAATCACTGCTTTAGCAGCTCTAGCTGCTTCACGGTATCCTAATTTAGCGGCCAATTCAAATGATAATTGGTCAGAGTCAACTGGGTGAAAAGATCCATCTGTCAAAGTAACTTTCATAGAGTCCATTTCATATCCGGCCAAAGGACCGTTTTTCATAGCTGCTTTGAAACCTTTTTCAATCGATGGGATGTATTCTCTTGGTACGTTTCCTCCTTTAATTTCAGAAACGAATTCCAATCCTGGTTTGTCGTCATCTGCAGGTCCAATTGTAAATACAATATCAGCAAATTTACCACGACCACCCGTTTGTTTCTTATACGTTTCACGGTGATTAGCTGCGACAGTAAATGCCTCTTTGTACTCAACCTGAGGTTGCCCTTGGTTCACTTCTACTTTGAATTCACGTCTCATACGGTCAATGATGATGTCCAAGTGGAGCTCACCCATTCCTGAGATAATTGTTTGTCCTGAAGCTTGATCACTTCGAACTTGGAATGTTGGATCTTCTTCTGCCAATTTTGACAAAGCCGTACCCATTTTATCCATATCGGCTTTGGTCTTAGGCTCTACAGCAATACCAATTACCGGGTCAGGGAAGTTCATTGATTCCAAAACAATCGGGTGCTTTTCATCACAAAGCGTATCTCCTGTTTTGATGTCTTTAAATCCTACAGCTGCTCCAATATCTCCTGCCTCAATGTAAGGAACGGGTTCTTGTTTGTTGGAGTGCATCTGAAAGATACGAGAAATTCGCTCTTTGTTACCTGAACGGGTATTCAAAACATATGAACCTGCGTCCAAGTGTCCTGAATAGGTTCTAAAGAATGCCAAACGACCTACGAATGGATCCGTAGCAATCTTAAATGCCAAAGCTGCGAAAGGCTCTTCAACCGAAGGTTTTCTTAATTCTGATTCTTCTGTATCTGGATTTGTTCCTACGATTCCTTCTTTATCCATTGGAGATGGAAGGTAACGACATACGCCGTCAATCATGAACTGAACTCCTTTATTTTTGAACGATGAACCACACGTCATAGGGATGATGCTCATATCCAAAGTAGCCGCACGTAATGCAACGTGAATTTCTTCTTCGGTTAGTGAATCTTCATCTTCCATGTACTTTTCAAGTAAAGTTTCGTCGTAAGCTGCAATTTCTTCAATCAATTGACCACGGTATTTTTTCACATCCGCTTTCATTGATTCAGGAATGTCAACTACGTCAAACGTACTTCCGTAGTTTTCATCGTGCCATACAATTGCACGGTTTTTAATCAAATCCACAACTCCTTTAAAGTCTGCTTCTTCACCAATTGGCAATACGATAGGAACCGCATTGGATCCTAACATATCTTTCACTTGTTGACAAACTTTCAAAAAGTCAGAACCTTGACGGTCCATTTTGTTCACAAATCCCATACGTGGAACTTTGTAGTTGTCAGCCAATCGCCAGTTGGTTTCAGACTGAGGTTCTACACCGTCTACTGCGGAGAACAAAAACACCAATCCGTCCAATACTCTCAACGAACGATTCACCTCAACTGTAAAGTCAACGTGTCCTGGAGTGTCAATAATATTGAAATGGTAATCTTTTGTTTCTGGGGTAGGTTGTCCTTGTTTTGTTGGGAATTGCCATTTACAAGTCGTAGCAGCAGATTGAATCGTAATTCCTCTTTCTGCTTCTTGATCCATCCAGTCCATAGTAGAAGACCCTTCGTGAGTTTCTCCCATTTTATGGTTCTTCCCTGTATAGAACAAAATACGCTCTGTAGTTGTTGTTTTACCGGCATCAATATGCGCGGCGATACCTATATTTCTTGTGTATTTTAAGTCTCTTGCCATCTTACTTAGATTCTAAAGTGTGAGAATGCTTTGTTTGCCTCTGCCATTTTATGGGTGTCTTGACGTTTTTTAACGGCAGCTCCCTCCTCTTTTGCAGCAGCAATAATTTCGCCGGCCAATTTCTGAGCCATTGATTTTTCATTACGCTTTCTCGAATAATTAATCAACCACTTCATAGCGGTAGCAATCTTACGATCCGGACGGATCTCAATTGGAATTTGAAAGGTAGAACCTCCCACACGACGAGAACGAACTTCTACGTGTGGCATAACATTCGTCAAGGCCTCTTTCCAAATATCTAGTGAAGTCTTCTCAGGATCTTCTTTTCTTTGATCTACAATGTCCATTGCTTCATAAAAAATATGAAAAGCAACACTTTTTTTACCATCGTACATCATGTTGTTCACAAAACGAGTTACCAATTGATCATTAAACCTTGGATCTGGAAGTAACGGTCTTTTTCTAGCTTTTGTCTTTCTCATTTCTCAAAGTTTTTTTTTTATTTTTTAACGTCTTTTGGTCGTTTCGTACCATACTTACTTCTACGTTGAGTTCTTTTACTAACTCCAGCCGTATCCAACGCACCACGAACGATGTGGTAACGTACACCAGGTAAATCTTTTACCCTTCCTCCTCTAACCAATACTATCGAGTGCTCTTGCAAATTGTGTCCTTCTCCACCGATGTAAGCGTTGACTTCTTTACCGTTTGATAATCTAACACGCGCTACTTTACGCATTGCTGAGTTAGGTTTCTTAGGTGTAGTCGTGTACACACGTGTACATACTCCACGACGTTGAGGACAAGATTCCAAAGCAGCCGATTTACTCTTCTTGGCTAGTTTTACTCTTCCTAATCTTACTAATTGTTGTATTGTTGGCATACTATAAAAATATGTTTAAACCCCATTTTTTGGGATTGCAAAAGTACAATTAATTTATTATCCAACAAACGTTTGTGTGTTTTTTTTTGAAGATGAGCAGATAATTCATTTTTGAGCGAGAATTGAAAGCAGTAAATTCGATGAGTTTATTCGCCTACAATTTCATTCCCTATCTCGTCTATCTCATTCCCATTCCCAATTCCTTTGGGATTTTCACCATACCTGTTTTCGCCATGCTCACTGTCTGCAAATAACATCCAAAAAATATAAAATGGAATAAGCTGAAACCATCCGCTGTTCCCACGATCATGACAACGTTTGGATCCTTGGGCAAATGTGAACCAAAGAGCAGGAATATATAATATTAAACTAATGATTTCAGAACCTTCAAATATTTCTCCTAGGATGGATACAAGGAAAATGAAAATATAATAAATTATAATACTAAGTACAAACTCACTTCGCCGAGCTCTGCCACTAAATGAAAAAGGGGATTTAAACATGAAATAGGTTTCTGAAGATTTAACCAAAAAAATTACCTCAACAAAGCACTAAATGTATCACTTTGGTTTATATCTCCCGATTGGTAACCTTTCATAAACCATTGCATTCGTTGTTTGGATGAACCGTGGGTAAATGCTTCTTGATTTACATGTCCTTGCGTTCGTTTCTGAATGTTATCATCGCCCACCGCTGCGGCAGCTTCCATGGCACTTTCAATATCACCGGGCTCCAAAATCGCAGCTCGATTATCGGTATAATGTGCCCACAAGCCCGCATAAAAATCAGCTTGCAATTCCGTCGCTACGGAAATTTGATTCATTTGTTCTGTACTGTATCGACCACTTCGTCTGAGTTGTTCCGTTTTTTGAAGAGTTCCTAAAACATTTTGGACATGATGACCCATTTCATGTGCCAAAACATAAGCGACCGTAAATTCGGTCACCTTTGCTCCAAACCTACTTTGAAGTTCATTGAAAAAACTCATATCCATATAAACTTTTTCATCCGCAGGACAATAAAAAGGCCCCATTGCGGCTTGTGCTGTTCCGCAGGCAGATTGCGTAGTTTGTTCAAATAAAACTACGGTTGCAGGTCTATACGATAGATTGTTTTCTCTAAATATGGTTTTCCAAGTCGTTTCATTTTCGCTGGTCAGCATGCTGATGAATTCGCGAATCTGAATTTCACCTTCGCTCAATTGACGCTCTGTCTGTTGAGTTGTTCCTCCACCCATATCGAGATTCTGTACCATCGCAGGATCACCTCCTAAAAAGTAAATCAAGGCAGCAATGAGTAATGTTCCAACTCCACCACCTAAAATTGCACCTTTTGACCCCTTTCCTCTACGGTCATCCACATTGCCACTTCTATTTTTCGTCCATTTCATCGGTTCATATTTTGCTTAAAAATACAAATTTTAGCATTTATTTCCTGTTTTCCTGTATTATTTTCAAGGTTTATTTGAAAATCACGTGGAGAACATGGTTCACACCTTAGTTTGAGTAGAAATCAAAAAATGATTTATAATTGAAATTAAAGGGAAATATAGCACCGAATCTGTATATTTGTTTTTTACTTATTTAGATAGAATATGCCCGGATTTGAAGTATTTGGAAAAGAAGAGTCAGAACACATTCAGGATGTTTTGGATACTGGAATTTTAATGCGGTATAATTTTGATACGCTTCGAAACAATCAGTGGAAATCCAAAGAATTGGAAGAAATCATCCAATCCAAATTTGCCATAAAACATGCGCATCTTACTAGCAGTGGAACGACGGCCTTGATTACGGCCATTCGTGCATTGGGAATCGGTGCGGGCAGTGAAATCATTTTGCCGACTTTTACTTTTGTGGCGAGTTTTGAAGCAATTTTATTTGCAGGAGCCATTCCGGTTTTTGCGGATGTGGACAATACATTAACCCTTTCACCCGAATCAGTCGAAAAAGCAATCACTTCCCGAACCAAAGCAATTATGCCCGTTCACATGTGTGGTTCTATGGCGGATATGGATGCGTTGATGGCGATTGCAAAAAAACACAATCTCTTTTTAATTGAAGATGCATGCCAAGCGATTGGTGCTACTTACAAAGGAAAACATTTGGGAACGATTGGAGATATCGGTTGTTTGTCATTTGACTTTGTGAAAACCGTTACCTGTGGTGAAGGTGGCGCAGTTCTCACAAATAAAGACTCGGCCTATGCAATTTCTCATCAATATTCCGATCACGGACATGATCACATTGGAAATGATCGCGGTGCAGAAGATCATCCGATTATAGGGATGAATTTCCGAATTTCTGAATTAAATGCTGCCATAGGTTTGGCACAATGGGGAAAGTTGGATAAAATTTTACAACGACAAAAAGAAATAAAAGTGTTGTTTAAATCAATCCTCTCTCAAAGTGAAAAAATCACTTTCCGACGAATTCCCGACGAAAATGGAGACAATGCATCTTTCCTCTCTTTCTTTTTAGAAACTGAAAATAAGGCTCGCGAAGTTGCGAAAAAAATGAAAGAAAATGGAATTCCGTGTGTATATTGGTTCGATAACCCTTGGCATTATGTAAAAAAATGGAATCATTTTAAAAATCTAAAATCAGATCCAACGCTTTACAAAGAACAACGGGAATTGCTTCCGGATTATTCGAATCAAGACTTCTCTGCTTCCGATGAAGTAATAGGAAAAGTAATTTCCATTCCGTTTTCACTCAAATGGACGGATGAGAATATCAAAGAAATGGCAAATAACCTACTTAAAATAGTTACTATTTCTTAAATAGATTTTGACATGAAAAAATTAATTTTATTCAGACACGGAAAAAGTCTTTGGGACACAGGAGTTAGTGATTTTGACCGAGACTTGAGTTTTATAGGCATTGAGCGTACCCACAAATCAGCCAAGGAATTGGTAGACAGAATTGATTTCGACATCGATGTTTGGTATAGCAGTCCCGCACTGAGAGCCAAGCGAACGGCAGAATTAACATCAGAATATTTTACAAAAAAACCGGAAATCATTTTGGATGAAACACTCTATACTTTCTCATTTTTTGATTTATTGAAATTTATTAAAAACTTAAATAATTCTACAAATTCAGCCATGTTTTTTGGTCACAATGAGGCCTATACTGAATTAATAAATCGAATGGGAGATAAGTATTTGAAAAACTTACCTACTTCGGGCGTAGCTATTTTGGAATTTGATGTGAAGAATTGGAATGAGATTGAAAAAGGGAGATTGTCTGAAATAATAAAACCCAAAGAGCTGTGAATCAAACGATATATGTTAACCGAGAAGTCAGCTGGTTGCGATTTAACGCACGTGTGTTACAGGAAGTAAAGGACCCCACTGTTCCTCTTATTCAACGTTTGCGGTTTTTGGGAATTTATTCCAACAATTTGGATGAATTTTATTCCGTTCGTTATTCCACCTTACTTCGGTCCATTCAACTTGAAAGTAGGGTGTATCGAAATATAATTGAAGATCAATCCGACATTGATTTGATTGAAGAAATTAACAGCATTGTAGCCGAACAGCGCGACGAGTATGATTTGTATTACGATAAAATTCTAATGGAATTAAAAGAAAATGACATCATTTTTGTCGACGATACGGATATTCCGGAAAAATATATTCCTTTTATAAATCACTATTTCAATTCTGAACTCAGCCATTCATTGGGCGTTTATATTTTAGACAAAGGTTTAAATGCTCCTGCGATTCGGGATGGTGCTTTTTATTTAGCGGTGAAATTCATTGAAGAAAACAGTCCTAAATATGCGCTGATTGATGTTCCCACCCAGATGTTCCCTCGTTTTGTTTTATTACCCAAAATTGGAAAGAAACAATGCGTGATGTATTTGGAAGATATTATTCGGTATCATTTGAAGGAGATATTCAAGGTTTTCAAATACGATTCCATTGAAGCCCATTCCATAAAAGTAACCAGAGATGCGGAATTGGATATTGACAATGATTTAGAAGACAGCATTTTAGATAAAATAACAAAAAGTTTGGAAGGTCGAAAAAAAGGACAACCCGTTCGAATTGTGTACGACCGAGAATTAGCCGATGACACCTTGAAATTTCTGATGAAGAAATTGCATATCGATGATTATGACAGCATAAATCCAGGCGGAAAATACCACAACAAACGCGATTTGATGAAGTTCCCCAGTTTGGGAAGAAATGAGTTGGTGTATGAAAACATTGAACCCATCGTTCCGCATACGTTTGAAAATTACCGTACTTATTTTGAAGCGATTTCAGCAGAAGATCACATGTTGGTTGCGCCCTACCACGATTACTCCATTTTTTTACGCTTTTTAAGAGAAGCTGCCATTGACCCCAAAGTAACAAAAATAAGGATCACTGTATACCGTGTTTCACGCGATTCTCAAGTGATGAGTGCATTGATTAATGCCGCTCGAAATGGAAAAGAAGTCACTGCGGTTTTGGAATTGAGAGCCCGTTTTGATGAAGCAAACAACGTGAAATGGTCCAAACAACTGAAAGATGCTGGCGTAAAAGTTATTTTTGGTGTCCCAGGCTTGAAAGTCCATTCCAAAATAGGTCATATCGAACGCTTACCCGATGGAGATATGGCTACTTCCTATGCCTTTATTAGTACAGGAAATTTTCATGCTGGAACGGCTCGACTTTATACCGATTATACACTCTTAACTTCTCAACCAGAAATTGTAGATGAAATCAGTCAAGTTTTTAAATTTTTGAATGCAAATTATTTGACACAATCCTACAAACATTTGTTAGTCTCACCAATGAATAACCGGAAGAAATTATTGAAATTCATCAAAAAGGAAATTAAAAATCACAACAAAGGATTGCCTTCCGGAATTAATTTTAAACTCAACAGTTTGAGCGACAAAGAAACCATAGACATGCTTTATGAAGCTTCCAAAGCCGGCGTGAAAATCCGATTGGTGGTCCGAGGAATTCATTGTTTAATCCCCGGAATTCCAGGCGTTTCTGAGAATATAGAATCGATCAGTGTGATTGATAAATTCTTGGAACATCCGCGAGTTTATTGGTTTAAAAATGGAGGTGAAGATCGGGTTTTTATTTCCTCCGCCGATTTGATGGAACGAAACTTGGATGCTCGGATCGAAGTCGCCTGTCCTATCTATGACCCATCGATTAAGAAATTAGTGATGGATACCTTTAATTTGAGTTTCAACGACAATGTAAAAGCACGTTATCACGATGCAGATGAAAGCCTTACATACAAAAGAAATAATCTTCCCGAATTGCGCTCACAGTTTGAAACCTACAGTTACTTGAAGAAATTGAACAAAGAGCAAAAAGAGAAATCAAATGAATTAAAAGAAACAAATTAGAAGAATGAACATCCGTAAATTAGCAGCTATTGACATTGGATCCAATGCGATGCGCCTACTTATCAATTACATTTATGAAGTTCCAGGTGAAGCTGCAGTTTTTAATAAAACCTGTATTCTACGCATGCCTATTCGATTGGGTGAAGATGTATTTATTGAGAAAAACATTTCCGAAAAAAATACAGACCGAATGATATCTGCGATGACTGCTTTCAAATTGACAATGGATGTATATGGCGTGGAATCCTATTTGGCGTATGCAACTTCGGCCATGCGTGAGGCGGAGAATTCAAAAGAAATTATTAAAAAAATTAAAAAGAAATCGGGAATTAAAATTCAAGTCATCGATGGAAAAACAGAAGCAGAATTAATTTTCGCTTCCGAATTGCAGAAGTTTATTCAAGATGAAAACAACTATCTCTATGTGGATGTTGGTGGTGGTAGTACAGAATTGACATTGATTGCACACGGAAAAGTGCAGTTATCCAAATCTTTTCCCATTGGAACCGTTCGATTGTTGGAAGGTAAAGTAGGAAAATCGGTGTACGAAGAAATGAAAAAATGGATCGAAGAAAACATTCGTAAATACGAAGTCGATTTAATCGGATCGGGCGGAAACATCAACCACATATATAAATACTCGGGAATAAAATTAGGAAAACCTATGCCCGGTGCATATTTACGAAGTCGCTACAAAGTCGTTCGGACGTTGAGTTACGAAGATAGACTTCGTGAATTTAACATGAAACCCGACCGTGCGGATGTGGTGGAATTTGCTTTGGAAATTTATACCAAAGTAATGAAATGGTCGCGCGCAAAAAGAATACATGTTCCAAAAATTGGGATTTCGGATGGAATGATACGAACCTTGCATGAAGAGGAAGAAAATCTATTTTAATTTGTCTTTCAACTGAATGCAAACAATAACAAAGAATGTCGCATTTTCAGCAAATTCTGAATTAAAATTATTTGTATAAACAGCCATTGAAATCTAATCAATTTACACTATTAAACCAACTATAAATAATTCTCATACCGAAAGATATATAGAAAGTAAAAGTTGAGTGGGAAAACATTTTTAGTTCAAGATGATTCACTTTTTAATAATTTGGAAATAAAACCCTACTTGAGGGAAAGAAAGTTACTTTAGAAAAGCTCCAAGCCTATATGGATCGACTTAAGAATTTACATAATGGCGTTGTAGATACTGAATCACTAATTTGCTAACGCATTTAAAATTGTTCCTGATTTTAATTCCGTTTCCTGCCATTCTTTTTCAGGATGGCTATCGGCTGTGATTCCTCCGCCTACATACATAAAAATTTTATCTGCAAAGATTTGAGCAGATCTTAGATTTACGAAATAATCCTTTCCATTTTGACTTTCAATTCCTATATATCCCGAATAAAATTCTCTTGGATAACCTTCATTTTGAACAATAAAATCAAACGCTTTATTTTTAGGCATTCCACAAAGTGCAGGCGTCGGATGAAGTTTTTCCAATAAATTTTTCATGGGATAATCCAAAGGGATTTGTCCAGAAATATAAGATTTCAAATGCTGAAATTTTCCGGCTTGAATAGTTTCCGGACCTGTAACTTTTACATTTTGAACATCCGAAAAACAGTTTAAAATAAAATCAGTTACGATTTGTTGTTCATCGTATTCTTTTGCTGACCACTCATTTTCTGGCACTTTAGTCGCTGCCAAAGAGACTGTCTTCACTTCCCGACCCTCTTGACTTAAAAGCAATTCAGGCGTTGCACCCATCCACGTTTCTTGGGTTGGATTGTGCCAAAGAAAAACCAAAGCGGATGGATGTTGATTCAGTAAATTCGAATACGATTTCAATAAATTAAAATCCGAGTTTTCGACTACTTTTAATCGGCTCATTACCACTTTCCGAACAGAATCCGATTGAATGGCATCGATGGTTTTTTGAATTAAATCTTGGTATTCCTGTTGGTGTAACGGTTTAAAATCCGGGGAATTTTGCAAGTATAATTCCGAGTTAAAATGAAATTCATTCACAGAAATTTTAAGCGGTTTTTCATCGTAAATAACTTTCTCGATCTTGGAATCAAACGAATGAAATAAAAACCGATTTGCCGATAAAGAATCATCTTGCACATACAAATTCACTTCGTTTTCATTCGGTTTTCGGAAAAGAGCGAAATGAAGATTAGAATTGATGGCCGTTTTTAACTTTTCAGAAAAAGATTGCATTGCTTGAAAATAAATTCATTCAGAAAATTAGATATAATCCACACTCACAATTGACGTAGTCAACTGACAATAAGTAATCAACTGCTCGTTTTCATCTTTGATTTCGATTTTCAGAAGATGAACCGTTCTACCTTTTCGAATGAATTCTGCGCGTGCTGTGACGATTCCTTCTTTCTTAGGTCGAATGTGGTTGGCGTTCATTTGAAGTCCGACTGCTTTGAATTTGGTGTGATCCACAGAAATTACCGACAAAACACTTCCAACCGTTTCTGCCAATGCGATACTTGCGCCACCGTGCAGAATTCCATACGGCTGATGAACTTTGGGATTCACAGGCATGGTTGCCTCTATAAAATCTTCACCCACATCTGTAAAATGAATGTCCAAAGTTTGCATCAACGTATTTTCGTTTTTTTGATTCAGCTTTTTAAGTAGTTCCTTTTTTTCCATTAGAATATTTTTGGATTGTAATTTTCAGGGAATTTACCTTTGATAGGTTTATAGAATTCTTCGATTTCAGTTAGAACTTCTTCTCGGGTTTGGTCTTTTAAATAAATCACTTTTCCGATTCCTGAAATTTTCTTTTCATAATCACAATACGAAAGTAAAATAGGCACTTCGGCTTTTTTAGCGATGTAATAAAAACCCGTTTTCCATTTTTCAGCTCTTGAACGTGAAGCTTCGGGCGTGTTAAGCAGGTAAAGATGATCGCTTTTCTGTAAAAGATCTGCCGCAAAATCAGTCATATTTGCACGTTGTGAGCGATCAATACCATAACCACCCAACGCTGTGAATAAGAAGCCATACCATGGTTTGGTCCAACTGTCTTTAATGAAAAATTTAAGCGGAATGACTAAATACCAAAAGGCAAAAATCGCATAGAAAAAATCCCAATTTGAGGTATGAGGTGCAGCGATTAAAACACTTTTAGGTATATCATTAACAGGAACTGAAATATCAAATTTCCAACCCATGAGTTTAAAAAACAATTTTCCAATTCCTTTTTTCATACTTTAAATTTAATAAACAAAGATAAGATTTCCACCTATGAAAAAAGCCGGAATTGAACATCCGGCCCTTATTTTACACTTTCGTGAAGTAAGTTCAACATTAATTATCCAATAAATGAAATTACCAAATCAATTACCAGAGAAGTCAATATTAATAGAATCTGTACCATCTGAAATTTTTATTTTCTTTTTATTAATTATGATTTTATCCTCACCGTCTTGAATTCGAATACCCTCTTTCGTAATTTTCACTTTCGAACTATCGGATTCAAAGATTGAAGTTGTTTTTTCATCCGTCGAATCTTGGGCTGTACAATTCAGACATTCTAAATTATCTTCCACAAATTTATAAAATTTATTGGTTCCATCTTTGTAATTCTTAGAATTTAAGGAAGGATTATAGAAAATTAAATCATCTATATTCTCCGCATAAATCACTTTTCCTTTCGGAACATACACTGTAATTGAGATCGATTGATTTCTATATTTGGGTTTCCCATTCAAAGTCAGGTAGTTATTAAACATCAATTCTGATTTGGAATTCATTGCGTATTTATAGTCGATGGATTCAGCATTATTACGTGCATCGTCCGCATTGGATCCTCTGGAACTGTATATAATTTCAACCATTAACTGATCATTGGGTGATTGTCTCACTTCAATATCGTCTTCGATCATTCGTTGTAATTTTCCATCAAATTCTACAAAACCATCCAAATCATCTTTAAACCTCCAATTGACGGTCGAATTTCCTTTGATTTTAAATTCATCAAACGAGATTTTAATCGTGTCACTGGTGAGGGAATAATTTTTCTTTTCGGAGAATTCAATATCTCGGTTAAAATTACTTCCTAAACTCACTGCCAATACAGAAGCACCGATCACAGCAATAAACCAAAGTGCAATACTACTGAAAACGAACAATTTATTGATTTTAACTCGACTCGACATTAAACGTGCCCCGAATAAAATAGAAAGTATCGCTGGAATCAGAAGTAAAACCATTACCAGTCCTTTCGCAGTCCATTCTTGCCATTCATAATCCACCACATAGCTAAAGAATTTGAAAGGAATTCCGCTCGAATAACTAAACAAAGTTGCGACTGCACCAATTAAAAATCCTATTCCTGTGCCGATAAAAATGAGTCCAATACCTATCAAAGCAATTTTAGCAAATACGCGAAGAATTTCACCCAAGGTACTTGACGTACCTTTTGCCATACCTTTCACGTCATGTGCTGTTTTTTTTATATTCGTTTTAATCGATTCAAAATCTCCTGCTTCTCCATACATTTCGTATTTCTGAGTCGCTGTTACTGCTTTGGGAAGAATGATTAATAAAATAATGTACGCGACAATAGTAAAAGAGGCTCCTGTAAACGGAAGATCTACAAAAAACAAGACGATCCAAAGTACACGCGTTATCCAAGTTTCAATCCCTAAATAATGAGCTAAACCCGACAAAACACCGCCCAAAACTTTGTCATCCGGGTCACGATATAATTTCTTTTTTTTCTTTTCACCACTTTTAGACGAATAGGATTTGTGAGTGTTTGAATCTTCATACGCATCCTCATCTACATATTGCTCGGGGCGCCCCATGATAGAAATAACATTGTCCACATCCGATTCATTGACCACTTCGCGAACGCCCAACCTTTCTCTGAAAAGTTCTGCAATACGAATTTCCACATCTGTGATGACTTCTTCAATTCCTTCCATTCCATTGAGAGAACGTCGGATTTCATCCAAATAGGTTTTTAATTTACTGTAGGCTCCATCATCTACTATAAATGAGAATCCGCCTATACTGATTGATATTGTCTTGTCCATCTTAATGTGTTTCTTTGGTTATTCTATTTACTGCATTTTGTAGTTGCGTCCAGGTAATGGACAATTCTTGAATGAAGGAATTGCCCTCCTCAGTAAGTGCAAAATACTTTCGGGGTGGACCGGATGTTGACTCTTCCCAACGGTAAGCCAATAACTCATCATTTTTAAGTCGTGTCAACAAAGGATAAAGGGTTCCTTCCACCACAATCATCTCCGATTTCTTTAATTCCTCGAGTATGTCGGACGCATACGCATCACCATTTTTTTTGATGATGCAGAGGATGCAATACTCGAGTATGCCCTTCCTCATTTGCGTTTTTGTTTTTTCTATATCCATTGTACCTAATGTTTGGTACTGCAAATATATGGATATTAGATAGTATTATGCAAAACAAAGTACTGTAATTTTAAAATATTTTACAGGCATTTAATTATACGCCTATTTATCAATGCGTTAGGATAGATTTTGTTTTTATTTTAATTCAATAAATACAAAAGAATTGCGGTGTTTTAGTGTTTAACTCAAAACAAATTCTGAAAAAAACCATCTTTTTCGTACCGAATTGGAATTAATTTTCTTGGCTAATTTGATTCAATTCAGAAATAAACCGATCGCCTAATGCATCTGCTTTTTCTTGGGTGGGTGCTTCGGTATAAATTCGGATAATCGGTTCTGTATTTGATTTTCTTAAATGAACCCATTCGTTTTCAAAATCGATTTTCACGCCATCAATGGTTGAGATATCGTTTTCTTTGAACTTCTCCTCGATTTGGCTGAGAAGTTTGTCCACATTGATTTCAGGTGTTAATTCAATTTTCTTTTTTCCCATAAAATATGATGGATAGGAAGCTCTTAATTCACTTACCTTCCTATCCATTTCCGCCAAATGACTTAAAAACAATGCGATTCCCACCAAAGAATCTCGACCGTAATGCAGTTCGGGATAGATAATTCCCCCGTTCCCTTCGCCTCCTATTTTGGCACCAACTTCTTTCATTTTATTGACTACATTCACTTCACCCACTGCAGAAGCATAATAAGTTTGATTGTATTTAGAGGTAATATCTCGCAAAGCTCTCGACGAAGAAAGATTGGACACGGCTGCAGAAGGTGTTTTAGACAACACATAGTCAGCAACGGCAACCAAGGTGTATTCTTCGCCAAACATTTCTCCATCCTCAGAAATCAACGCCAAGCGGTCCACATCGGGATCGACTACGATTCCAAAATCTGCATTCACTTCGACTACTTTATTCGAAATATCGGTTAAATGTTCTTTCAAAGGTTCGGGATTGTGTGGGAAATGGCCGGTTGGATCACAATATAATTTCACATAGTCTACACCCAATTGGTCCAATAACATGGGAATAGCGATTCCACCTGTTGAATTAACCGCATCAATCGCTACTTTAAACTTTCGATCTTTAATCGCTTGGATGTTTACCAAAGGCAATGCAAGGATTTTATCGATATGAATTTTCATTCCTTGGTCATTGAATTCATACCCTCCTAAATCATCGACTTGTGCAAAGACATAATCGTCACTTTCTGCGATTTCTAGAATTTTCACTCCTTCGGCTCCGGATATAAATTCACCTTTCGCATTCAATAATTTCAACGCATTCCATTCTTTTGGATTGTGGCTTGCGGTTAAAATAATTCCACCATCCGCATTCAGATGAGTAACCATTATTTCGACCGTAGGTGTTGTTGATAAACCCAAATCAATCACATCTATTCCCAAACCAATCAAAGTAGAACTCACCAATTGTGAAATCATAGACCCCGAAATACGGGCATCTCTACCAATGACAACTTTTAGTTTTTTATCTGCTGAACTTACAGATGTCAACCACGTTCCATACGCTGCCGCGAATTTCACAGTGTCAATCGGTGTTAAATTCTCATTGATTCGACCGCCAATGGTTCCTCGGATTCCTGAAATAGATTTTATAAGTGACATGTGGATTATTTTGAATGATTAATTTTGAATGATGAAATCGATCGATTTCTAGTATTTAATAAAACCGACATTTGGGAAAAATCCCAATGTCGGTTTTATAGTATTTTATTTAAAATTCAATTCTTACGAATGAATTGGTCTTTTCTCTGTTGCATCCATTGCAGCTTCTTTGATTGCTTCTGCATAGGTCGGATGGGCATGACTCATACGAGCGATATCTTCGGCGGAAGCTCTGTATTCCATAGCTACAACAGCTTCTGCGATTAGATCCGCAGCACGGGCACCAATGATGTGGATACCCAATACTTCGTCAGTCGCTTCGTCGGCAAGGATTTTAACAAAACCATCCAAGTCCATACTCGCACGTGCTCTTCCCAATGCGCGAAATGGGAAACTTCCTACTTTGTATTTCACACCAGCTTCTTTTAACTGCTCTTCGGTTTTTCCTACTGCAGCTACTTCGGGCCATGTATAAATAACACCTGGAATCAAGTTGTAATCGATATGTGGTTTTTGTCCGGCTAATTTCTCTGCAACCAAAACACCTTCGTCTTCGGCTTTATGTGCAAGCATTGCACCTGCAACAACGTCACCAATTGCGTAAACATTTGCTACGTTGGTTTGTAAGTGTTCATTGGTTTTAACTCTACCTCTTTCGTCGGTTTCAATTCCTGCATTTTCTAATCCCAAACCTTCTGTATATGGACTTCTTCCCACAGCAACCAAAACATAATCTCCTTCCAAATTCAGTTCTTCTCCTTTTTTATCTTCTGCTTTAAGGCTAACGTTGTCTCCATTGTTGGTTACCTCCGTTACTTTGGTTGAAGTATGGAATTTCATTCCTTGTTTTCTCAATACTTTTGCCAATTCTCTTGACAAAGCACTATCCATGGTTGGCGTAATTCGTTCCATGTATTCGATTACGGTTACTTCTGAACCTAAACGTTTATAAACAGAACCCAATTCCAAACCGATGACACCACCACCAATAATCAACAAATGTTTGGGGATTTCTTTCAATTCCAAAGCCTCGGTTGAAGTGATGATTCTCTTTTTATCGGTTTTCGCAAAGGGCAATTCCGTCGAATAAGAACCGGTTGCAATGATAATGTATTTGGATTCTATTTCTTGAGTACTACCGTCTTCTTTGGTTACCATCAAATGGGTTGCATCTTTGAAAGATCCTATTCCTTTGAAAACTTCTACTTTATTTTTATTCATTAAATAATCGATTCCTTTTACGTTGGTATCGACTACTTCTTTTTTACGCTCAATCATTTTCGCAAAATCCACTTTTGGTTTTTCGATTTCAATTCCATGTGCTGCGAAATTGGAAATTGCGTTATGATAATGTTCCGATGAGTCCAACAAGGCTTTAGAAGGGATACATCCAACATTTAAACATGTACCTCCCAATTCTGATTTTTCAATAATTGCTGTTTTGAAACCTAATTGTGCGCAACGAATTGCTGCAACATAACCGCCGGGACCTGAACCAATAATGGTTACATCAAATGAACTCATAGTTTGTTTTTATTTTAAAAAATTTTGAATGACAAAATTAAGGATTTAATCTGATTTTAATTAAACTATCGCCAAAAAATCAATTCTCAACGCAACCTTTCTAAAAAATTACCGTCATTTGTACACTTAACAATAAAGAAAAAAGAAAAAAAGTGAAAAATTTAAAATTAGTTGGTATTTTAGTTGCGTTGAGCGCGGTGGTGTTCTCTTGTTTAAACTCTGACGACAATGGGTTTGGAAATATAGAGGATACATCTTGGTTAGCATTTGTTAATGCTTCACCCGGTTCAGAAAGTCTGAAATATTACAAAAACGGTAATGAATTAAACACGCCTATCCTTAATTATGGAGGTTTCTATGGGTATTTAAGTCAAAAATCCGAACCCACAATGTATACCGTTCGAACAGGAACTTCAAATGATTTGGATACATTGAATTTAGATTTAGGTCAAAATGTTTATTACAGTATATTTTCTGTAAATACGCCTGATCATATTGAGTTGATCTCTTATATTGACAACCACGAGAATGCTCCTTCTGGAAAATCAGCGATTCGATTTATCCAGCTTTCGCCGGATTCACCTCCTTTAAAATTGTTGGTTGAAGGTGAGGATGCTGATTTGGGAATTTTTCCATTCAAACAAGCATCAACTTTTAAACATGTAAATCATGGAGTTGATAAAAAATTATTTTTAATTAATTCCGAAACCGAGGAAATTCTTGTTACCAAAAGTATTAGTTTAGGAAGTGGAAAATCATATTCAGTCTTCAGTAAAGGTCTGCTTAACACAACCGATGAAAACAAGAAATTAGATCTTCAAATTATTCCTCTTCAATAACTTAATTTCTAGTAATTTAAAGAATTGAATAGAAATTAAACATTTTTTTAGTTTATTACATTTATTTACAAAAAGAAATCCCCGTGAAAGAAATACTTCCACGGGGATTTTGATTTTATATTGATGCTTGAATTAATACTCTGTATAATCCAAGTCCACTTTGTCTGCTTCTTTTTTGTAGAAACCAGAATCCAATTTCTCACGAATTGCTGAGAATGCTTCCAACGTAAATTCAATGTCTTCATCTGTATGAACAGCCGTAGGAATAATTCTAAATATAATTGTTCCTTTTGGAATCACCGGATAAACCACAACGGAAACAAAAACTCCGTGGTTTTCTCTTAGGTCTCTTGCCATAATCATCGCTTCCAAAGGTGTTCCTTGAAGAATAATGGGCGTTACAGGTGTATTTGAGTTTCCAAGGTTAAATTTTTTCGCCTTCAATCCGGATTGGATTTTATTCACATTCTCCCACAACTTATCTTTTAATTCGGGATGATTTCTTAGAAGTTCCAAACGCTTCAATCCTCCAATCACCATTGGCATTGGAAGTGATTTCGCGAAAATTTGTGAACGTAAATTATACTGCAAATATCGAATTACTTCTTTATTTCCAGCAAAGAAACCACCGATTCCGGCCATTGATTTTGCAAATGTTGAGAAATACACATCGATTTCATCTTGAATTCCTTGTTCTTCTCCAGCTCCAGCTCCCGTTTTACCTAAAGTTCCAAAACCATGTGCATCATCCACCAAAAGTCGGAAGTTGAATTCTTTTTTCATTTCAACAATTTCTTTCAGCTTTCCTTGTTCCGCCATCATTCCAAAAACCCCTTCGGTCACCACTAAGATCCCTCCACCGGTTTGTTCGGTAATTTTGGTTGCGCGCTCCAAGTTCTTTCTCAAACTCTCCATATTGTTGTGTTGATAGGTAAATCGTTTTCCAAAATGCAAACGAACTCCATCGACAATACAAGCATGACTTTCCATGTCGTAAACGATTACATCATTTTTTGAAACCAAAGCATCAATAGCAGATACCATTCCTGGATAACCATAATTCACCAAATAAGCAGCTTCTTTATCCACAAATTCAGCCAATTCTCGTTCCAATTGAGCGTGATATTTCGTTTGACCTGTCATAGCTCTTGCTCCCATTGGGTAAGCCATTCCGTATTTTGCTGCTGCATCTGCATCCGCTTTTCGTACTTCTGGATGGTTGGCAAGTCCTAAATAATTATTTAAACTCCAAACAACTACTTCTTTCCCATTGAATGTCATTCTGGGGCCCAATTCTCCTTCTAATTCAGGAAATATAAAATATCCTTCAGCATATTCAGCAAATTGCCCCAAAGGACCAGGATTCGTTTTAATTCTATCAAATATATCCATGCTATTTTTTATTTTGTATTCTATATGTATGCAAAATGCTCCTCAATTCGAGAACTGGGAGCACTTTGATTATTTTTCAGATTTTATATCATCTTTTCAATGCTTTGAACAGTGGCGCTTGATTCCAAACCGTTTAAACGGCTATTTGTAAATCCTTGTTCTGCCATCCATTCGTCACTGAAGACCTTGGTAATATATCTCGATCCGTGGTCTGGAAAAATCAAAACCACACAATCGTCTTCTTTAAAATCAGCAGCTAACTGAACGTAGCCCTGAGATACAGCACCACTGGTATATCCAGCCATGATTCCTTCTTTTAAGGCAATTTCTCTTGTTCGGTATGCGCTTTCTTCATCGGCAACTTTTACAAACTTATCGATGATGTCAAAATCCGTTGCGGATGGAACCAAATTCTTTCCTAGGCCTTCGATTCGATACGGATAAATTTCATCTTTATCTACTTCTCTCGTTTCGTGGTACTTTTTTAGAATGGAACCATAGGCATCGACACCAATAATCTGGATATTCGGATTTTTCTCTTTTAGATAACGTGCTGAACCAGAAAGTGTCCCTCCCGTCCCACAGCATGCAATTAAATGCGTAATCTTTCCTTTTGTTTGTTCCCAAATCTCAGGACCCGTAGTCAAATAATGCGCTTCAACATTTTTTTGATTAAAATATTGATTGATATAGATTGAGTTCGGAGTTTCTGCTGCGATTCTTTTGGCGACTTCGTAATACGATCTCGGATCGTCTGCCGGCACATTGGCTGGACAGATGAATACTTTGGCTCCCAATGCTTTTAAATAAGCAATCTTTTCGCCTTTGGTTTTATCTGAAACAGCTAAAATACATTTGTATCCCTTGATGATACTTACCATCGCCACACTGAATCCAGTGTTACCTGATGTAGTTTCAACAATAGTTGCTCCTGGTTTTAAGCGTCCATCTTTTTCTGCTTCTTCAATTATATGTAGAGCAATACGATCTTTGGTCGAGTGTCCGGGGTTGTGACTTTCTAACTTAGCGTAAACCTCACCTGGAATTCCTTGGCCTATTTTGTTTAATTTAACTAATGGGGTATTCCCAATTAGTTCTAAAACGTTATTATAAGTTCCAGTCATTACATTTAGTTCTTTACTTACAGTTCGCAAATTTAAGAATTTTTATGAATTAACCCATCTTTCATCCAATGATTATTAACAAGGCTATAAGATTTCAAGTTATTCATGTTCTTTTTTACAATTTGTAAAGGGTTAATACTCCGATATTTCTGAAAAAATATGTTTCAAAATTTCCTTGTCTAAATCGGTTAATATCTTTTTTCTTCTTTCCATCATTTTAGATGCTGCATCGTAACTTCTCTCCAAATCAAATCGTTCAGAGTTTTCTTCTCCGCCCCAACTGAATGAGGGAATAAATTTGGGTGGAAAGCCATCCGAAAACACATTTGCAGATACTCCAACTACCGTTCCTGTGTTAAAACGAGTCGCAATGGCCGACTTTGAAAAGTCTCCCATCATCAACCCACAGAACTGCAATCCTGTGTCAAGGTAAGATTTTGTAGGATAATTCCATATTTTTATTCCCGAATAATTGTTTTTTAAATTTGAATTGTTGGTGTCTGCACCTAAATTACACCATTCTCCAATCACAGAATTCCCCAAAAAGCCTTCGTGCCCTTTGTTGGAATATCCCATTAGAATCGAATTATTCACCTCTCCTCCTACTTTACAATGCGGGCCAATCGTCGTTCCTGAATAGATTTTAGCCCCCATCGTCAGTTTTGCGCCTTCGCACAAAGCCAAGCTTCCACGAACCATACACCCTTCCATCACTTCTGCGTTCTTACCGATGTAAATCGGTCCTTCCTTTGCATTTAAAATGGAATATTCAACTTCAGCTCCTTCTTCTATAAAAATATTTTTCGCATTAAAAACTCCATTGGTTGGCGAAATCCGTTGTGAAGCTCTTCCTTCAATCAATTTGTCAAAATCAACCTTCAATGCATACGGATTGAAAGTAAATAAATCCCATAAATGACGAATTCGAATGATTCCTCCTTCAAATTCATGCCTATTTTGGATAGAATCTGAATTCTGAAAATCCTCTAAACTGAATTTTCCAGCAATCAATGACCCATGCTGCCAAATACTTTCTCCGTCTTTTAATCGTAAAATAGAAGTCGTCAATAATCCATTTGGAAAGTAAGCAGGATTTAAAAATAAATTGATTTTTTCGGTTTGAAGCGAATACTTTTCGCTGAGATAGTCCGCGGTTAGGTAGGAATAATTCCCTGGAATCAGTTTTTCCCAACGTTCTTTAAATGTAAAAATCCCCATACGTAATTCGGCTAAGGGTTTATTCAGTGTTAGAGGTCGAAGGTTTTCTGCCTCTACTCCATCGAAAAATATTACATTCATCTAAAACGGTTTTATTACAAATTTATAATTAATTTTTAGAGTTCATCTAAAATCACCCAAGAATAGCTTCTTTTAAAATCAAAATAAACAATTCAAGCCACCTGAATGACCATAAAATCTTATAACTTTGCTGTATGAAACAAACGCCTGTTTATTTTGAAACTGATTTTCAGAGCCTAAATAAATTTATAAATGAAGGTTCTTATCAGCCCCTATTTATTTTGGTGGATGAAAATACGCATCAACATTGTTTGCCCTTATTTTTAGCCGATTTAGAAATGGATGTCCAAATGGAAATCATTGAAATTCCATCGGGTGAAGAAAGTAAAACGATTGAAATTGCGAAGGAGCTTTGGGAAGCGATGACAGAGCTGAATGCAACACGAAAGAGTTTGTTGATGAATTTGGGAGGGGGAATGATTACTGATATGGGTGGATTTGTTGCTTCTACATTCAAAAGAGGAATTGATTTTGTCAATGTTCCTACGTCACTTCTGGGAATGGTGGATGCTGCGATTGGTGGAAAAACAGGCGTGGATTTAAATGGAATTAAAAATGTGATTGGAAGTTTCGCTTTACCCAAATCGACCTTTGTTCATACCGATTTCTTGAAGACTTTACCGCAACGTGAATTTCGGTCAGGAATGGCTGAAATGCTAAAACATGGATTGATTCAAAATAAAAACCATTGGAATAAACTCATTCATTTAAAAAATCCTGAAGTTGAAATAAGTGCAGAACTTATCCAAGAATCAATGGAGATAAAGATGGATGTGATCGAAAACGATCCGTTTGAAAAAGATATTCGAAAGATTTTAAATTTTGGACATACATTTGGACATGCGGTTGAAAGTGAGTTTTTGGAAACAGAAGATCCGTATTTACACGGGGAGGCCATAGCAATAGGAATGTTGATTGAATCGATTTTGAGTTATGAAAACGAAATGATTTCGAAAACTGAATTGGATGAAATATTTTCATCGATCATTCATTTATTTGGTGTTCATCCGATTGACGAAAGTCTTTTTCCCAGCTTAAACGAATGGATGAAACACGATAAAAAGAATCAGAAAAATCAAATTCTATTCAGTTTATTGGATGGGATTGGGGATTGCAAGTTCGATATAAATCAGACGGATGAGCAGATTTTAGAAGCTTTAAAATCCTATAACCGTAAATTGGAGAGTTTTTCGTAAATTGTTGGTTCTATTTTTGATGTAATTAACATAAATAAAACGATGAACAAAATACTATATATAGTTGCAATTTTACTAATTGCTTCTTGTTCAAAACAACCCTTAAAAGAAAATAAAATGAATTCCAAAGAACAAACCAATTTCAGCATTCAAAAAACGGACGAAGAATGGAAAGCCGAATTAAGTCCCGAGCAATATCGAATTTTACGTGAAGCTGGAACCGAACGGCCACATACTGGCGAATACAATATGCATTTCGAAAAAGGAATATACAGTTGCGGTGCTTGTGGAAATGAGTTATTTACATCGGAGTCAAAATTCGATGCACATTGCGGCTGGCCCAGTTTTGACCGAGAAGTTGAGAATGGAAAAATCGTTGAAAAAGTCGATAAATCTCTGGGCATGGAACGCACGGAAATTCTTTGTGGGAATTGCGGCAGCCATTTAGGCCATGTCTTTAACGACGGACCTACAGAAACGGGACTTCGATACTGTGTGAATTCTCTTTCCTTAAAATTTGAAGAGAAATAAAATTCTTGAAGTTTTAGTTCAATTGATTTAAATGTCCAAAAAGAATAATTAAATCACGCTCTTCATTCAGAGATATTTTATTCTTTTTGATGAAGTTATCTACGGATTTCACTTCACTCTCATTAAGAAATTCTAGAAATTTCCTTTTCGATCTTGGGATAGAAATTAGTTCTCCCTCCTTTGACTGGATAAAAAACTCATTTTTTTCTTGTTTATAGGTAGCTGGAGTTGGGATATCAAAGCTGGTTTTTGCTTCCGTTGCTTCTTTAAAAACAATGTGTTCTTTTTTATACAAGGAATAATTTTTACCGTCAACAAGTTCTATAAAAAAGAGTTTATTTCCTTTGTAATTCTTAGCGACATACTTTTTTTGAATTTCTTTAAAATTCACAATGTCATGTTGTTCTCTGTCTAAATTATATAATACGCCATCTATCTCGTATTCCATCTCATCCAAATAAACATTGTAACGCATTCGATAAGGTTTTGGAGCGTTGGCGATATCCGCGTAAATGAAATCTGATAGGTAGTACGGAGAACCTTTGATTTCCTTAGTATCATCCACTTCAATTGAAAGCGTTCCTAATACAACAGAAGTAATCGTACCACCTTGTACCAACTCTTGCTGAGCAAATCCTTTCAACATAAAGAAGGACATTAAAACAATCAATATTAATCGCATAAATTAATTTTAAATTCAAAGGTAAGAATTATTTTCGGTACACTATAAATTCACTCAAAATTATCGCGGTAATAAAAGAAATTGGACGAAAGTGAAAGTTCTTTTTATAAAGTGAATGACTTGATGTTACATTTCACTTCCTCCCAAAAATGAACGAAATATGATTACAACCCACTTAATATTATTTCCTTAAAAATTCCCAATTTTTCTTTTATTCCATATCTAATTTCCTTTGTACCTTTGCGGACTGTAAAAAAACAAGAAAAATGCAATTATCAGAACAAGAAATCATTCGTCGTGAAAAATTGGTACAGCTTCAGGAAATGGGAATTGAACCCTATCCCGCTGCTCAATTTGAATTAACTTCCACTGCTGAAGAAATCCATAAGAACTTTGTGGATGGGAAACAGGTGAAGTTGGCAGGACGTATGATGTCAGTTCGTCAAATGGGAAAAGCTTCCTTTGCGGAATTGCAGGACAGTACAGGAAGGGTTCAGATTTACATCGCGCGCGATTCTATCTCGACCGATGACGAAGCAACTGCTTACAATGTACTGTTCAAAAGACTTTTAGACATTGGTGATTTCATAGGAATTGAAGGATTTCAGTTCAAAACCAAAGTAGGTGAAATCTCGGTTCATGTAACCAAGTTGACTTTACTCTCCAAAGCTTTACGTCCGCTTCCCATCGTTAAAATCGATGAAGAGGGAAAAGCGCACGATGCTTTTGTAGATCCCGAAATGAGATACCGAATGCGTTATGTCGATTTGGTTGTCAATCCGCACGTCAAAGATATTTTTGTTAAGCGAACAAAATTATTCAGTTCCATGCGAAACTTTTTCAACAATCAAGGATATTTAGAAGTTGAAACCCCGATTTTACAACCCATTCCAGGGGGAGCTGCAGCACGTCCTTTTGTGACCCATCACAATGCGCTTGATATTCCTTTGTATATGCGAATTGCCAATGAATTGTATTTGAAACGATTGATTGTAGGTGGATTTGATGGCGTCTATGAATTTGCAAAGAACTTCCGAAACGAAGGGATGGATCGAACCCACAACCCAGAATTTACGGTTATGGAAATTTATGTCGCTTACACCGATTACAATTGGATGATGAACTTTACAGAGAAGTTGTTGGAACACTGTGCCATTTCAGTTAATGGAAATACCATCAGTCAATTTGGTGAACATGAAATCAATTGGAAAGCACCGTATCCTCGTATTTCCATGCGAGATGCAATTTTGAAATTCACTGATTTTGACATCAAAGGGAAATCCGAAGTAGAACTTCGTCTAGCCGCTGCATCCATGGGTGTGGAAGTGGATGAAACCATGGGAAAAGGAAAATTAATTGATGAGATTTTTGGTGAAAAATGTGAAGGAAACTTCATTCAACCCACTTTTATCACCGATTATCCGATTGAAATGTCACCTTTGACCAAAAAACACCGTAGCGAGGAAGGTTTGACCGAACGTTTTGAATTGATGGTTTGTGGAAAAGAAATCGCGAATGCGTATTCGGAATTGAATGACCCCATCGACCAAAGAGAACGTTTTGAAGAGCAAATGCGTTTGTCAGAAAAAGGCGATGACGAAGCGATGTTTATCGACCAAGATTTCTTGAGAGCATTGGAATTTGGAATGCCCCCGACTGCGGGTTTAGGGATTGGAATGGATCGTTTGTTGATGTTTTTGACCAATACGCCTTCGATTCAAGAAGTTTTATTCTTTCCTCAAATGCGACCTGAGAAAAAACAAGTTGAAGTTTCAGAGAGCGCGAAAGCCGTTTTGGATTTATTGACTCAATTGGAGAAAACCGATTTGAATGCGTTGAAAGAACAATCGGGACTATCCGGTAAGAAATGGGACAAAGCCATTAAAGAATTAACGGCTAATAAATTGGCTAAGGTTGAGAAAACGGAGGAAGGTTTGCTTGTAGAAATCGTCTAATTGTTATTTTGACGACGATAGGTCTAGGCGCAATTCTTACTATTGATTTAATTTCATGTATCTGTTTTTCACACGGAATTCGCACAAGAAGGATTACTGAGAATACGCACAGTATTTTTCTAAAATAGACTATAATTCGACTTTATAAATAAAAAATAGGCATTCTTTTAGAGGAATGCCTATTTACTATCTGAGTTGTTTTATTTCGATTCCTGTTTCGGCAAGAAAACCTCAGCCATCATACATCGTGCACTTCCACCGCCTAAAGTTTCAATGGTATGAATATCCACAGTTAGAATTGGGTTGAATTTTTCGATTTGTGCAATTTGTTCTTGAGTCAGAGATTCAAAAGCAGTTTGTGACATCACTAAGTATTTTGATGGCCCCATTCCTCCTACCTGCAACATATTTCCAGCGAATTTATGCATTTGCTCTTCGGTAATATCGATGATTTCTTTTCCGGATTTCTTCAAATGATCGACCACATTTTTCTTATCGACTTTGTCGTCCAAAGTTGATAAACAAATCACCGCGTATTCATCTCCTACGCACATCATTACATTGGTATGATAAATCTGCATACGTTCCCCATTCACGGTTTGCATAGCTTCAAAAATTACAGGACTGTATTCAAAGTCTTCACAGAATTCTATGAATAATTCTTCGTCCGTACGAGGAGAAATAGCGGCATACGCAATTTTATTTACGCGATCTAAAATGATACTTCCGGTTCCTTCCAAATAGATTTCATCTTCTTCGGCGGAACTGTAATCCATAATTTCATCGGCTTCAAACCCTTTTTCCATCAAAAGTTCAAGAACTTCATCCTCTCTTCTTTCCACTCTTCGGTTTTCAGCAAACATAGGATAAAGTGCAATCATTTTATTTTCATGGAAAGAAATCCAGTTATTAGGAAAAATGGAATCCGGCGTATGGGGCGTCAAAGTATCTTGAAGAACAACGACATTTACTCCGTGTTCACGAAGTTTAGAAACCATTCCTTTGAATTCTTTTAGTGCATTTTCTTGGGCAGTTGCTTCTACTTCTTCCACTTTGGTTTGAAAGTAGTTATTGACTGCAGTTTGGGTATTAAAGCGGAAATCTACCGGCTCAATCATCAAAATCGTATGGGTATATTGTTTGTTCATTTTAGTATGTATAAAAATATTTTAATTTTAATATCGGATCAAAGGCATGGTTGAGCATCGCAACAATCCACCCATTTTTGAGACATTGCTATACGGAATTTCTTCCACGGTCATTCCCCATTCTTCTCGCATGTGATTATTCAATCGGGTGAAATTCTTTTCAGAAACCACCACTTCGGGTGAAATAGAAAATACATTGGGACACATTAAATACATTTCTTCTTGGGTCACTTCAAAAATATTGTCACGACCGAAAAGTGAAATTAAAATGTCATAATGCATCGGATTCAAAAAACCATCTTTGTAGATAATGGCTTTATTGTGTCCAACCGGTTGAAAGGTACAGTCCAAATGCAAAATACCGTTGTATGGATCAAAATCATCCTTTTTCAATTCCATATCAATGACCCATTTATTGGGGAATAAATCCTTGAAAAATTGAACGGCTTCAAAGTTCGTTCGTGCAGTCTTATACTGACTGTAATCGCTTTGTTTGTAACATCCTACAAACATGAATTCATTCCATAAAATTACATCTCCACCTTCTACATGCACATTTTCAGGTACATGAATAACTTTATTTTCAGCAATGGAACTAATTATTCTTTCGTAGGCTTCCTGTTCATCGGCACGGTCAGGAATAATATTCGCAATTACGAATTTATCGTCAATCGCCATTCCCACATCACGTGCAAAAACTTGGTTGCAATTTTCCAAAACCCACGGTCGAAATACCTGAACATCGTGTTTTTTCAAAACTTCTTCAAAAGCATTCATTTCAAAACTCACTTGATCGATGGTCGGATAGTCGTTATTTTTTACACTTTCATAGGATTTGGCATCGTACGTATCTTCCAATTTAGGCGTAGGCCCCATTGAGGTAGGAATTCCTAAAACAACGGCCTCCAGTTTGGAAGTTTCATTTTTTACGTTAAGAATCATAAATTAATCTATTTAAATCAAATAGAGACAGATAAATTCATCTGTCTCTATGGGTAAGTCATATTGTAAATATACAATTATTTTTCTATTCCAAGAACCTTCAATCCATTTACCGTCGCAATATTTGCCAACTGCTCAACGTCGTAAAAATGACAAGATTCCAACATCACCCGAAGTTCTGTCCACAAATCTCCGTCTGAGAAAGGTTTGTAAATATCATTGATATTATCTGTCCCAAAGGCAACATTAATTCCTGCTGGAACCATTTCGTCCACGGGAGTCATTGAGTTGTGGCTCGGTGCCAAACGTTCGGTGCGGTTGTGATCAATCCAAGCGGTTGGACAAGAAATCACGTGCATATCGGCTTCCTTAATCAACTTATACAATTCCATTCTGTATTTCTTTGGATGCGCTGCAACCGAGATGGAGTGAACGGCCGTTACTTTTCCTTGCATTCCGTGTTCAATGGTTTTACGTGCCAATTGCTCCGTTTCCTTTTCCTCATCGGTATTGAATTGATCCACGTGAACGTGAACTAATTTTCCTTTTTCTTTGGCTGTTCCCAACAAAATATCTAAATGTTCGTCTTCACGTCCGAAATCTTTGGCCGGTAATCCTCCAATAATATCTACAAAATCAACGGACATATCAAACCACTCACGTGCTTTTGGGTCGATTACACCTTTCAATACTTGATTGGCAAATCGGATTTCTATGTCCTTACCGTAATTATCGAGTAATCTTTGTGCTGCTATCATGCTTCGGTCTTCAATTACTTCATCTACATCGATGAATGTTCCTACAGCTTGAGCGCCTTGCTCCAAAAAGTGGTTGATCGCACGTTCCATGCGTGCATAAATATCGTCAACGGTTGAATTTCTCTTCATATCGTCCACCAAATGCCATTTTTCTTTCAAATAAGAATTGGTGAATGAGAAAGTTTCATTAGTCAATGAATACGCTCTGTCCAAATGAGCATGTGTGTTTACCCATCCTCCTTTTTCTTTGATTCTTTGAAGTACGGCTTCTTTGGGATTCATATTGTTTTGCATAAGGGAAATTTTTATGCAAAAATAAGCATTTTAAAGGGAATTCTAAAATCAAAAATTACTGATTTTAACTAGGATTGGCTGAATTACTTTTCAAGGTTTGATGAAAAATTAGAAGTCCAGCGATGACGGAATATTATCTAACGTTATAAGGTTAGCTAATTTTGGGTAATATGGTTTTTGGAATGCCATGTTGGAGTTTTTAAGTTATTTTAATAACAGTATTTTAATTATATCACCAAATTAATTGGAGATCCTGTTTTTATAAGTTTTATTATACCAATCATCCGGGTACACTGATTTAAAATTAGCTACGTTAACAGTTCTATTAATATCTACAATATAAAAGGTATGCTTTTCATTTTGTCTTGTCTATCATAATATCCCATTCATAATTATTCATGGTTTTATTAGTAATAGAAAAATCAGTGAATTTCTCTTTGAGAAATGCATCTGTATTATGTACTATTATTTCGCCAGTAGCATCATCGATTATTCCAATATAATTCCCTCCTATTACTATAACCCAAACTTTACCATAATTCGAATTAACTGCCTGTATAGTTGTTAAATAAGAACGATTACCGCCTATTAATATAGCATTGTTGAATTCAATAGATAAGTTATATTTCTCTAAAATCTTCAAAATATCGGGCAATGATTGTTTGAAATTTTTAGAATAATCGTACTCGTCGATTATATTTCCACCTTCATCATATTTGTATTTTTTCAAATACATAAGAAAAGAAGTTTCTCTAATTAAACTGAGACCTTTTTCCACTAATTTATCACCGGAAAATGTCTTATATTCTAAAAAATAGATTGATTTCTCAAAGTCCTTAATATTTTCTTCCGGTTCTATTTTAATATACTTTGAAATTCCTATAGTATTATTTTCATCATTAAAATTATACTCAGTTTTCCCCTCCTTATTATATTCGGTATATACTTCAACTTGTGTTTTGCGGTTCAAGTTTGATTCTTGTGGATATTTTTCTACTGCAAGTTCCTTTTTTGATTTTATAAATTTTATCTCTGAGGAAGTTAATCGTTCGTATTCAGATGAAATATCAGGAAATACAAGTTCTTTTTCAAATATTTTCATTTTTGTGATGTTTTTTTGACCAGAACATTGTGTGAATGCTGAAAGGCTTATCAGAAATGCCATTATGTATAATATCTTTTTTATCATCAAACTATTTGGATATTCTGTTCTTATAAGTTTTTTCATACCAATCATCGGGGTACGCCGCCTTATAATTATCTTCATAAACAATTATTAATATCCCGGTTTCTTTTTCCACTTCCTGTACCGACCGTTCACTATACTCTCGTTTAAAGTTATCTTCTTTTATAAATTGAAATTCTCTGTACTTGTCTTTGAGAAAAGCATATGAATTATGTACTATAATTTCGCCCGTACCATCATCTATTATTGCATTATAAGTTCCAATTTGTATACGCCAAATTTTACCATGATTTGAAATAACAGGCTCTATTTTAGTTACATATGAGTAATTTCCAAATGATAATTTTGTATTATTAAAGTTTACTATTAAATCATGTTTTTCTAAATTATGCCGTTCTAAAGTCCTCAGAATGTCTGATAAAGATTGTTTGAAATTTTTAGAATGCTCATAATCATATATGACATTCCCACTAGCATCAAAATCATATCTTTTAAGAAACATACAAAAAGAAGATCCACTCCACAAGCTAAGTGCTTTTTCTATCGGCTTATAATCTTTTAATGAATAAACTTCTCTTTCCATAAAATAAAACGATTTATTATAATCATTACTATTATCAGGTTCTATTTTAATATATCTCATTATATTTAAAATATTATTTCTATCACTAAAACCATATACAATCTTTTCACCTTTTTTATATTCCTCATATCTATAACTAAGAACACTATCTGCTCTATTTTTATTTTGCAACTCATTTTCATAAGCAGTTTCTTTTTTTTCCAAAATATCCTCTAACTCTGAAGAAGTCAGTTCTTCAAATTCAGGGGATATATCAGGAAATACGAGTTCTTTTTCAAATATTTTCATTTTTTTAATGTTTTTCTGGTTGATACATTGAGTAAATAATAAACCGCCTATTAGTGTGAGGAAAATAATAGTTAATCTTGTCATCTTTTCTTTTTTATGTTTTCTATCATTACATCCCATTGCCATTTATATAAAGTTTTGGGTATTATAAAGTAGTCTATTAGATTGTCCTTTTACAAACGTTAAAGGTTGTCCAATTTACTATTATTTTATAAAATCATCCCATTGATTTTTTCGGTTGTTTTATTTTATTCCCAAAACTCTATTCAAAACTGCTTTTATCGAGTTTTAGATAAATATTATGAACTTATCCATTCTCGAACTAGAGATTCTTTCAAATCTTGGGTTCATTCTTGAAGTCAAATAAAAGATTAGTGCACGGCAAAAGCTTCTTGATTTAAAATATTTCTATATTTGCGCGAATAAACTTCATCAAATAATGGATTCTACTATGTTGGGAACAATTGTACTCGCTCTTCTACCAGGTATTTTGGTCGCTGTTTTGGCTTACGTGTTGATAGAGAAATTTTTGAATAATGAAAATTTACGAAGGAAAATCGAAGTTCAGAAAATTGCTACTACCCAAATTACGCCCCAAAGATTGGCGGCTTACGAACGAATGGCTCTTTTCTTGGAACGGATCAAACCCACGGCTCTGGCTCGTCGGATTTCTGCTCAATCCACTGCAAAAAATTATGAGGTTCTACTTATTCAGACTATTCAAAGTGAATGGGAACACAATTTAAGTCAACAAATTTACATAAATCCTGAAACCTGGAAAATCATTTATTCTGCCAAAAATGCAACCCAAAATTTCATTAGAGAATGTGTAATGGATGTAGGTCCAGAAGCTACAGCGCAAGAACTTCAAGAACAAATTATCCAAAAATCAATTTCAGATAATATTCCTTCAAATGGAGCTTTATTGAAATTGCAAGTCGATATACAAGGAAATCTTTAACTGCAAAACGCACCCCTTCAAACGAAGGGTTTTAATCAATAAAAGAATCGTGCTTCCGAGTAGAAAGCACGATTTTTTTTTTGTTGATTTCGAATTCATATTATCTCCGTTCTTTTGCTCCTTCGTCCGCTAAACTTTGACGCACTGAACCCTCTTTATTTTGCTGAGATTTAGGTTTCCCCGGTGATCCCATGGAAGAGTTTTGAGTGGCTTGCTTTCTTTTCTCCTCTTCTTTCATCTCCATTTCCTCTTTCAACTTGACGTCTAAATCAGCGGATAAATCCGGTGTTTTATCGCCGTCTCCTACTTTCTGTTTGTTATGCAACATATCCAGAATCTCTTGTGCTTTTTTGGCTTCGTCGGTATTTTGATAGGCAACCGTAATCAATTCTAAATTGGAAATAAAATCTTCTCTACCTTCGGTTTTCCCCACGGCCAGAGCATTTAACAGTGCAAATTTGGCAATAATGATTTCGGATGGATACAATTCGATAGCGGTCGCTACATTTTGTTTTACTTCTTTGTACTTTTCGTTTTTGTACAAATCATAGGTTTGTTCATACAACGCCAAGGCATCTTTGGTTGTGGGTGTTGTGTAATCTACTTCTGGATTCAAAATATACATGGCATAAATTGAATTGGGATATTTCGTCAATATTCTATTTTTGTACTCTTCTGCTTTGCTTAAATCTTCCACCTTGGAATTGATTCGATACAATTGGTAAAGCGCTTGTGCTTCGGTCGATTGTTCTTTGGGCGGTGTGGATATCAAATGATCCAAAGTTGAATTCGCCATTTTTGAGTTTTTAAATAAATCAAAATACCCTATTCCTAAAGACAATTCGGTGGTATCTCGCTCTATTTTTAATTTTGCTAATTCACTTTGTTTGCTTGGAATTTGTTCAATGTAAAATTCCAATTCATATCTTCTTGGATTTTGCGTGTCACCTTGACCCAATAATTCCGCTTCTTTTTCTTCTAAACTCATGGATCCACCTACTGAACTTCTCCAATTATCTGCCAATCGTATATTTCCCCAAACTCTTTTGAATTCGTTTTGACCGGATGATTTTGCATTTGTATTGTAAAAGTAAAAAGTACTTCCACCGGTTTCCCCAAAACTCGTATTGAAACCTCCTCCTTTACTTTGGGTTTGGAAAATCGTCGCCTCTTCTTCCATTACCTTTTTCAGTTTTTCATCTTCGATCTTTAATTTCGCAATGTAATCCCCAAAAAACACTTCTTGTTCAGGCAAAGTCATTCCAGCTAATTTCAAAATACTATCGTTTCGTTTGACCAAATAGTGTTTTTCCATTAATAATTTTAAAGATGAATTTCGTTCAGTAATTCGAACGATGTCTTTATCGTACGGCGCAACTACCAATGCACTGTCGTAATACGCTGATGCGTGTACATAATTCCCATCGTCGAACTCCAAGTCCGCATAACGCTCATAGGCTCTTCCCCGAATGTAAGGATCGGAAGCAGGACCTTTAAAACTTTCTTTCAAATACATTCTTGCTTCGTCCTTTTTATCCGCTTTGATGGCTATATCGCCAATTGCATACAACAACTCGTTTTTTCTGGAAACATAATTTCCTTTTTTCGCCACTTCCAAAAGATGGTCTCTGTACGAAGAATATCTATTTTTTTCCGGATCAAAATTGGCTGCAATTCCCAATTGGGATTTGACTTCCATTTCAAATCCAGGCTTCATTTTATATACGCGTGCATACGCTTCTCCTGCTTCATTTTGCATTCCCAATCGAGAAAACAATTGACCTTCTATGAAATAATAACGTGCTTTTCGTTTTTTATTTTTGGTATTCGCAATGGTTTGATCCAATACATTCAAAGCGTCTTCGTATTCTTCATTTTTAATCAACAATTGGGCATAATTCTTTCCAATGTTTTCTTTGAATCCTTTTTTATAGCCATCGTCTTTGTAAAGGGTTTCAAGTGTTCGTTGACCGTCAAAAACATTTCCTACTTGAATGTTTGCCAAAGCCGTATAAAGTCGAGCTTCGGGTGTGTATTTTTTATGGTACGGCAATTTGGTTTGAAGGTAATTCAGTGCTTCCAAAGCATCAAATCCTTTTCCTTTGTTGTAACGCGCTTTTCCCAACACCAAATAAGCATGTGTCATTGTTTTATTCTTTTCCACACCGTTGATGAGCATGGAATGACTTTCAATCGCTTTCAGTGCCTTTTTCTCCACCAAATCAAAACCATCTACTGCTTTTGCATCATTTCCTTTTCTTCCTGGACTTAATCCCGCCGCCATTTCATCGATGTAATCGTCGGATAAGGAAAAATCGGTAACCTCAGGCCGCGGATCCACAGGAAGGATTTCAGAATAATTATCCGTATAGCTAAATTCAAGTTCATCAATTTTCTTATCCATTTCCTTTTCGGCATTGAATAAGGTATTGAACCACGCAGTCGTATTATGGAAAGCTCTATTTTTAAATGTATCTTTCTTTGTTGAACAGGATGTTAACATTCCCAAACAGACCAAAACTATTATTTTCTTTCTCATAGATATTTGAAGTAGGGCAAAATTACAATAAAAACGCATGAATTAAAAAAATCTTGTATGTTAGAAATAAAACTATTCGGATATTTGCACGAATTCCTATGATACAGAAAAAGAAAAACATATTTCGAAAGCTCTTTCAGAAGCACACTTTGATTATTCTCAATGAAGAATCGCATGAAGAACAATTCTCATTTCGTTTGAATCGAATGAATGTGTTGGTGATGATTGCTTTGATGACTTTTTTCATAATTGGCTGTACTACTTTAACCGTGTTATACACCCCTTTACGCGACTATTTGGTACCTTCTGAAAAACATTTGGAAGTGAATGATAAGGAAGATATCATCCAATTAGTCAATCAAATTGAGGATTTGGAAGCCCAAGTTAGTGCCAATGATTTGTATATTAATAATCTACGGGCCATCTTATCGGGTGAAGTTCCGATGCCAGAAATCTCGGTGCAAGGAGAAGAAATTACGACGTCTATTGATTTAAGAAAAGTAGATTTAAAACCAAAAAAAGAAGATTTAGAACTGAGAAAAACGGTAGAACAAGAAGAAATGTTCAGTGTAAAGTCAAATCAAGACAGTCAAGAAACGGGAAATTTATTGTTTACACCTGTTAAAGGAATTATAACTTGGCCTTATAGTACGGAAGATAATCACCTGGCAATTGACATTGCGGCACAACAAGGAGAAGCTATAAAATCAGTAGCGATGGGAACGGTTATTTTCTCGGGATGGACACCTGACACTGGTTTTGTAGTCATTTTACAACATCAATTGGGAATGATTTCGGTTTACAAACATGCTTTGACAGTGTATAAAAAAATGGGAGAAGTCGTAAAAAAAGGAGAAGTAATTGCTGCCGTTGGAAATACGGGTGAATTAACGACGGGTCCTCATTTGCATTTTGAACTTTGGATAGACGGAAGTCCCGTTGACCCCCAACAATATATTGTCTTTTAATCCATGGGAATTAAATCACAACTCGCAAAACTATTTGCCGGAATCAATTCTAAACGCGAACAAAGTTGGATTCAAAATCCAATCGATTCGCAACAGAAAATCTTTCGGAAATTAATTTCTACCGCGAAACATACCCAATTTGGAAAAGACCATCGATTTGAATCGATACAAACGTACCAAGATTTCAAAACAAATGTTCCTGTACGTGATTACGAAGATCTTCGTCCATACATCGAATTAATTCAAGAAGGAAAATCGGATGTTTTGTGGAAAGGAAAACCGATTTACTTCGCAAAAACTTCGGGAACTACTTCGGGCACAAAATTTATTCCTATCACCAAAGAATCAATGCCATATCACATTCAATCCGCTAGAGATTCATTGTTGGATTACATTCAAGAAAGTGGAAATGCTGATTTCGTTTCGGGAAAAATGATTTTTTTACAAGGAAATCCAGAATTGGAAGAAGTAAATGGAATTCATGTCGGTCGTCTTTCAGGAATTGTGGCGCATTATGTTCCCAAATACCTTCAAAAAAACCGGATGCCATCTTGGGAAACCAATTGCATCGAGGATTGGGAAACCAAAGTCGATAAAATAGTCGAGGAAACGTTGGTAGAAGATATGACCTTAATTAGTGGAATTCCGCCATGGTTGGTGATGTATTTCGAACGGTTAATTCTGAAATCAGGCAAGAAAAATATTTTAGAGATTTTTCCAAATTTACGTTTAATGGTCACAGGAGGTGTCAATTACAATCCGTATCGTGAAAAAATGATTGAACTCATAGGTCGGGATTTGGACGTAATTCAGACCTATCCTTCATCCGAGGGATTTATTGCGTATCAAAACTCGATTCATTCCAACGATCTTTTACTTCTAGTGAATCACGGAATTTTTTATGAATTTATTTTGGTCGATGAATTCTTCGATGAAAATCCAACACGCATTTCGTTGAAAGATGTAGAGTTAGACAAAGATTATGTGTTAATTCTTAATACAAATGCGGGACTTTGGAGTTACAACATTGGAGATACCGTTCGTTTTACCAGTTTGAAACCGTACAAAATCATTGTTTCCGGACGAATTAAACATTTCACTTCCGCTTTTGGTGAACACGTGATTGCCCATGAAGTGGAACAAGCCATTCAAAAAACCACTGAAAAACTTCCCGCCAAAGTTTCGGAATTTACAGTTGCCCCCCAAATTAATCCGAATGAAGGTTTGCCTTACCACGAATGGTTGATTGAATTTTCTCAAAATCCAAATGATTTGGATGAATTTATCGATGAATTAGACTCAAATCTCCGAAAACTAAATTCATATTACGAGGATTTACGAAAAGGAAACACATTAAAAGTTCTGAAGATCTCACTTGTCAAACCCAATGGATTCAATACGTACATGAAATCACAAGGAAAGTTAGGCGGACAAAATAAAGTGCCTAGATTATCCAACGATCGAAAAATTGCGGACACTTTTTATGAATTAGATTTAATAGAGAATAAATAAATTAATCATGCGTAATTTTCACTTTTCCTTCGTTTTACTTTTGATTTTCAGTCTTCATGCGAAAGCACAAACTTCGGAACAACGCATCCATAATTTACTCGACAATTGGCATCATTCCGCCGCTGTTGCAGATGCTGACACCTTTTTTGGGTCGATGACAGAAACAGCGCATTACATTGGAACCGATGAAAACGAAGATTGGTTACGCGATGAAATGAAAGAATGGGCAAAAGAGATTTTCAAACGCGACACCGCTTGGGATTTCAAAACGAAAACACGGAATATATACCTTCATCAAGAAGGAAAACTCGCTTGGTTTGACGAAACTTTGGATACATGGATGGGTGTTTGTCGGGGATCGGGAATAGTTCTTCTGACCGATGAAGGTTGGAAAATTCAACAGTTTATTTTGTCCGTCGCCGTTCCAAACGATAAAATCGATGACTATCTAAAAGTTCTAAACGATTAATTCTAGGTACTTGCTTGATTCAATCGATCCAATGCATCTTTTGTCAAATTCATACCTACAGCTTCTTTGAACGCTTTTAAATGTTCCACACGAGTGGCACTTGCAATCGGCGCAACAAGGGTTGGCTGATGAATTAACCACGCCAATGAAACAGCGGTGGGTGTTGTGTCAAATTCCTGAGCAACTTCATCCAAGGTCTTTAGAATTCGAAAGCCTTTATCGGTCAAGTATTTTTTAACATCCTTTCCTCGTGGACTGATTCCCAAATCCTCTTCACTTCGGTATTTACCAGTTAGAAATCCACTTGCCAACGAATAATAACTCAAAACCGCTAAATTGTATTGTTTAGCAATCGACTGATAGTTCGACTCAAAACTTTCTCTTTCATACAAATTATACAAAGGCTGAAGTGTTTGGTATTTGGGCAGATTGAATTTTTCAGCCACTTCCAAAGAATGATTTAAACGCTCCGGCGAAATATTGGAAGCGCCAATCCAGCGAATTTTCCCTTGCTGAATTAATTCCTGAAAAGCACTTAATGTTTCTTCCACATCGGTTTCTTCATCGTCATAATGAAGTTGATACAAATCAATATAATCAGTTTTTAAGCGCAATAAAGATTGATCGACTTCTTCCAAAATATGCTTACGAGTGTTGTTGGGATTGGACCGATTTTCTCCACGTCCACCTACTTTGGTTGCAATCACAACCTCGTGTCGTTTTTTGGATTTCTTCAGCCAATCTCCAATAATTCGTTCGGATTCACCGCCGTCATTTCCTTTTACCCAATACGAATAATTGTTCGCGGTATCGATTAAATTAAAACCTTCACCAATGAAATCATCCAAGATTTCAAATGACTTTTTTGAATCAATGGTCCATCCAAAAACATTTCCACCAAAGGCAAGAGGTGCTACTTCTAAATCTGTATTTACTATTTTTTTTGTCTGCATTTTCTATTTTTCACTAAAATACAAAACACTTTCTTAGGAAGAGATTTTTTCTACTGAGAATTGGAGTAAATAAAAATTCCTTCTTAAAAAAGTAAGAAGGAATTCAATGGTTTTGGTAGGTAAAGGTTAGGTTAAATTAATTGGATATTAATTAAAAGCAAATATAATGTCTCTTTCATTTTTAAACAAGGGGGAAAACCCCTTTTTTTAGTATAAGCTAAGACACCTATCTTTTCGATAATTCAATGACCTCTAAATTTTCAATTTTACCCGCATTAATTTCAAAACGAAGCATAGTCCGAACTTGATGAAAACCATATTTACCACAGGCTCCAGGATTCATGTGAAGTAAGTTTAATTTTTTATCTGGTATCACTTTTAAAATATGGGAATGACCACAAATAAATAATTTTGGCGGACGAGATTGAATTTCAGAACGAATTGCAGGACTGTATTTTCCCGGATAACCACCAATATGCGTAATCCATACATCGACTCCTTCCACTTCAAACCGTTGATTCAATGGGAATTCCTTTCTGATTACTGAATCATCGATATTTCCATAAACCGCTCTAAGAACGCCTACATTTTTCAATGCATCCGTTACTTTCAAATCACCAATGTCTCCGGCATGCCAGATTTCATCAACTTTGGAAGCATAGTCAAGAATACGATCATCGATGTGACTGTGGGTATCAGAAAGTAATAGGATTTTCATTTGAGTTTTCTTTTAGGTAGCATCGAATTCATCGATAAATTCTATATTTGGAGTGCTAAATTAATAGGAATAATGGGAAAACTACTCATTTTAATTGGACTATTCACGCTTATTATTGGTTTATTGATTCAATTTACTGCATTCAACTTGGATTGGTTTGGAAAGCTTCCAGGTGATATTCGGATAGAGAAACCGGGATTTTCACTCTACATTCCACTGGGTTCTATGCTTTTGGTTTCGGTTTTATTCTCACTGATTTTATGGATTGTTAGAAAAATAAATTTCTAAACCTAACCCTTTGTTTTTAAAAAAGTTAGCTATGTTATTTCATACATTTTCACTATCTAAATTCACGAATTTCAACAGCACAATTTTTATAATTAAAAAAGAATAAAATATATTTGATCCAATTAAATAAAAAAACACACCCAATGAAAAAAGATTTTATTTTTGGAGTTTTCATCTTATTTATTTCAATGGGAATACAAGCTCAAACTTTTGAATACAAAAATTCGGGTACGGATTATATCTTAATGTCCATGTCCGCACCTTCTGCAGATAACACCAGCGTTGCTTTTGCGGGTGGATCGAAGTTTACGACGGATAATGCACCTGGAATTGTAATTAAAACCGAAGATGCCGGCGAAACTTGGGAAACCGTTTATGAAGGGGACAACATACAGACTCTTTCGTTTGCAACATCCATGAGAGGTTTTGCGGCAGGTTATTCACCCACGATGAAGAAAACCATTGATGGCGGTGTTACTTGGGAAGAAGTTACCATTGGCAGCGATGTCTATGCGTATATGATTGTGAAATTTTACAATGAAAATATAGGAATGACAGTTTATATCACCCAAGATTATGAACTTGAAGTTCGTACAACAACTGATGGTGGGGAATCGTGGAATTTAAGTACAACTCCACCTCAACATGGAATTCTGAAAGTATCGTATGGCGCTGAAAATACTTTGTATGCCGTGGGTTACAGTCAAACCGTTTACAAATCTATTGATGGAGGTGATACTTGGAATATCATCAAACAAGGCGGAATGGACATCAACTTAAGTGTTGCTTTTAGAGATGCAGAAAATGGAGTATATGTTGGGGAAGAAGGCGATTTGTATGTCACGCATGATGGTGGAGACACTTGGTCAAATCCGTTAAACACAGGTTATCACCACTTTTATGGACTACTCTATAAAGACAATTATATACTAGCTTCTGGAACGGATGAAGCGGTTTACATTTCAAATGATAACGGTGAAAGTTTCGAAATGGTTCCGGGTCAAAATGGTCCAGATTCTATGTACGAAATTATTTTATTTGAAGACAATACAGGACTTATTTGCGGTTCTGGCGGAACGATGATTAAATTCTCAAATGTACTATTAGCAACTGAAGATGTTGTGAAAAATTCAATTTCAATTTATCCCAATCCAACTTCGAATACGATTCAAATTTCAACCATTCAAAAAATAAATCAAATCGAATTACTTGATCTTTCTGGAAAATTAATTTTCTCGAAAAAAGGAAATAATTTGAAAAACAATATTGACCTAACCACCTATCCAAAAGGAGTTTACATTTTAAATATAAATTCCGGAGGCGTAATTTCAACACACAGGATTATTAAAAAATAATCTGAAATTGTCCAAATGCAAAAAGGATTTATCGTTTGATAAGTCCTTTTTTGTTTTAAAATTAAGGATAGAAAACCAAACTCTGAATCTGATCCGAAATGGGAAGTAATTTTTCACGGCCATTTAAAAAGCCTAATTCTGCAATAAAACTAAATTGAACAGGGATTCCACCGCATTTTTTAATCAATTCAGACGTTGCTATTGCCGTTCCTCCGGTTGCTAAAACATCGTCATGAATCAAAAAACGTTGCCCTTTGGTAATGTATCCGGGCTGTACTTCAATGGTCGCATTTCCATACTCTAAATCATAGGTTTCTGAAAAAGTAGGAGGTGGTAATTTTCCTTGTTTCCGAACCAAGACAAAGGGAAGGTTTAATTTCTGCGCAATTAAAATTCCAAATAAAAATCCTCGACTTTCAATTCCACAAACCGCATCTACTTTTCCACGACTGTAAGCCGCGAAGGCTTCGACCATTTCAACACACAATTCAGGGTTTTGAAAGAGGGAAGTAATATCTTTGAAATGTATTCCGGGTTTTGGAAAATCAGTAACTCTTGCTATGTTATCATCAATTTTTTGGGCGAAAGGAGTCATAGTTAATTCCAATTAATTTTCATTTAAAACGTCGAGTAGAATAGTACATCCTTCCCGTATTTCCTCTTTAGAAATAGTTAAAGGCGGTGTAATCCTCAGATTATGAATGCTGTACATCAACCAAAAAACAATTAAACCTTTGTCCATACATTTAGAAGCTACTTCCAAAGCATATTCTTCCGACTCCAATTCGGGAGCCAACATCAAACCTCGACCCGCAATTCGTTTAATTTTTGGATGAACCAACAATTCTCTAAATAAACCTTCTTTCTCCTGAATTTGTGCCATCCAATCTCCTTCCAAAAGTTCATCCAAAGTTGCCAATGCTGAAGCTGCCACCAAAGGATTTCCTCCAAAAGTAGTTATGTGTCCAATGCTGGGATGATGAGACAAACAGTCCATAATTTCTGCACTTGATGTAAAAGCACCAATCGGCATTCCGCCACCCATTCCTTTTCCCATCACCAAAACATCAGGTACAAAGTCGTAATGCTCAAAAGCAAACAACTTTCCGGTTCGTCCAAATCCAGGTTGAATTTCATCTAGAATTAACAAAGCTCCTACTTCGTCGCATCGTGCTTTTAAATTCTTTAAATATTGATTTTCAGGAAGTCGAAAACCGGATGCTCCTTGAATGGTTTCAATGACCACGCCTGCTGTTTTTGAAGTGATTTTGGATAAATCTTCTTGGGAATTAAATCGAATAAAATGGATGTAAGGTAAAAGCGGACGAAAAGCACGTTTTTTTTCTTCCCTTCCGGCCAAGCTCAGCGAGCCGTGTGTGTTTCCATGATACGCGTCGGCACAAGCAATGATTTCTTCGCGCCCTGTATATCTTTTGGCCAGCTTCATCGAGGCTTCAATCGCCTCCGTTCCTGAATTTACCAAATAGGATGTATTCAATGAGCTGGGTAAATTTTCTGCCAATCTTTTGCATAGTTCGACCGGTTTTTCTTGAGCATATTCCCCATAAACCATCACATGCAAATATTTATCAGCTTGGGTTTTTATTGCTTCTACAATTCGAGGAAACGAGTGCCCCAACGTATTGGCCGATACACCGGCTGCAAAGTCTAAATAGGCTTTTCCGTCTTTTCCATAGATGTAACTTCCTTTTGCATAATCAACTTCAAAGCCGGATGCAAATTGGGTAGTTTTGGCTTGGTACTTAAAAAAATCGTGTTTTAAATTTTCTGTTTTCATTAGAGTAAAAACAATAGAATAGCTGCACCTACGCCTACATACGATCCAACTGTGAAAATATCTGAATACGATTTAGAAAATCTACGTTCCAAAAGTTCTTCTTCATCGATTTGATTTTCATGAAAGCGCAATACCTTTTTTGGTTGTCTTAAAATATGCGAAACCAGTGTATCTCCTTCCCATTGATCCGCTTGAATTTTGTATTGTTTTTCAGCCACTGAAATTTTATAGTATTTGTTGGCTTTGATTTTTTCTTTAAGACTCAATTCTTTGAGTTCACTCTCACCTTTTGGATGGGACTGATTTTTTGAAGGGACCAAATTCTGATCATTTCCCGGTTTTCCCACAATTTTTCCATTCGCTTCCGCTCTTTTCTCAGCCGCTTCCATTTCCTTCAGTTTCTGTTCTTCAATCTCTCTATTTTTCGCAGCTAAATCAGGATTATCGGTTTGAACTTCTATTTTCAAATCGCCCGTAACGACTGATTTCCCTGGACCTTCCGGTCCTTTATGTCGGCTGGTTGGGATTTCACGGTCTGACAAGGAAATACCTTTTGTACTTCTCATGGAACTAGACTTATTATTTGTGTCGACTTCTATTCCCGTATACGGCTTGTAAACATAACAACTCGTCAATCCAAATAAGAGAAGTAAAAAGAGTGCTTTCATAGGGTTTAGTTTTATAATCATTTTCATGCTGCTTTCAATAAATTATTTTATAACGAAGTGATAATGAAATCACTTACTGAAATGTCTTGTCTTTTATTTGAATTAATTTAAATCATTTGAAACGTAAAAATACAAATCTTTGCATTAATTCTGTTTCTCATTTTCTTCTTCTTCCGAATTTAACAATTCATCCAAATTAATTTTCTCGGTATCTGACGGAGTTTCTACTTGACTTTCCGGCACTTCTTTTATTTTAATTTCAATGTAATCCGGATCATCTCCAAATATATCCTGCCATTTCAACATCTTTTCATCCCCCCGCCACTTAAAGTCTTTTAAATATTTCATTTCAGGTGGTAATTTGGATTCAGGGTATAATTTGGAAGCGGCTTGAATACGACATGCTAAAACTTCCACATTGTTTCCATCGATTTCGGCTTCTATAATTCCACAATTCGATATATTAATTCCAAGTCGCTCTTTGGGTTTATTCTCTTTTTCATCTGCTTCTTCATCGACAAAAGTGACGGATTGCGCATTTTCATGGACTTCGACTAAATTCAATTTATTATTTAGAAAATAACCGGTCATGAATTTTCCTTTCACTTGATTGAAGTCTTTGTCATTCAATGAGTCTACTTTTGAAATCGCAAAGGAATTATTGAAAACATAGACGGAATCCATTACTTCTTTTACGGGATTGTTGTACGCATAAATCGTATCTCCTGTAATTTGTTGGTCGTCTGACCACATAATCGGATCTCTGAAGAACTGCATTACGCCTTGGGTTTCGTTGTAAAAAATAGAATCTGATTTTCCTTGGGCATTGCTTTTGAAGTATTTGGCATTGAAATACGCTTTCAGAACGGTGGTTGAATCCGCGCGCTTCACTACCATAATCGTATCGGCATGAAAGTACAAGGAATCTAACTCAAACGCTTTTACAGCATAGGCTCTTCCTGTTACAAAGGCGGAATCCACATCTCTATGAACTTCAGCGTATTCTCCACGAATGAATCGTTTTTCGTCGGGATCATTGATGAATACATCTCCTTTGGACCATCCATATCCCGTCTTGTCATTAAAGTAGGTTTCATTGCCCCACAATTCTTTTCCGTCCCGATAAATTGTCGATCTTTTTTTCAAAATGGCCTCGCCTGTTCGTTTGTTAAAAGTTCCTCCGCCTGTGGGCATCACTATATAATTTCGGGGATTTTTCTTATCGGTAATCGTGGTTCTTTCGAGGAAAGTGGTAATGTCTGTCATTTGATTCATCACCATTTTATCGGAAACAATTCGATAATCTGGTGTTTCAATCATAGTATTTCGATCGAAATTAATTTCTTTGGTATTGGCATTGTACACCAAGATTTGGGTATGAGTCACGGTTCCATCACTTCCCCGAATGATAGCTCCCGCATCGGTTCGGGCGATTCCTGTTTTTCGATCATAGGTCATATACGGCGTTTCAATTCGCTGACTGGGATCAATCATCACTACATTTCCAGAAGCAATCGCCACATCGGTTTCGCGGTTGTATTCCACATAATCTGCAAAGAGTTCGGACTTTTTATCCTTCATGTGTACGCGATTGAATGCTTTGACCATTTTGGTGTTTCCGTCGTATTCCAAACTATCGGACGTCATGCTTACGGTATCGTTGATCATTCGCACATTGGACCAAGCGCGAAAGAAGTTTTCTTTCTGATAAAAAACGGCACTATCACTGTATAATTTGGTGGTTTCATGCGCAAAAACGACACTTCCATAAGCGAAAGGATTTCCTTCAAACCGCAAAGGATCCACTCTCAAAACATCGGAATGGATGTGTTTTATTTTTTTGGGAGGATCCTTTTTCTGATTAGGCTGCGTCTGTCCCACAACCAAAGAAGCCATCAAAAAACCAATGAAAATCGATAGAAACCGCAAGGGATTACTTTTCATTCCTTTTCCCATAAAAATAAAGTGAATGACTGTCAACTTTTATATCAAATATCTCTTCTATCGTCGCTTTGATGGACTGAATACGTGGATCGCAAAATTCAATTACTTCACCCGTGTCCGACAAAATGATGTGATCATGCTGTTTGTCAAAATACGATTTTTCATAATGCGCTTGTTGTTCCCCAAACTGATGACGGCGCACCAATTTGGCCTCCATAAGAAGTTCAATGGTATTGTACAAAGTAGCACGACTCACACGGTATTTTTTATCTTTCATCATGATGTACAATCGATCCACATCGAAATGTTCATCTGTAAAATAAATTTCCTCCAAAATTGCATAGCGCTCAGGGGTTTTCCTATGCCCTTGCTCTTCCAGAAATTGGGTGAAAACTTGTTTAACTATTTCGTAATTTCTTTGCTTAACTTCCTCACTGTTCATTCGTCAATACTTTGTGTAAAGATAATCTATAATTTGAAAATGCGAAAGTTTCGAATTGTTTTAATGCGTAATAGACTTTCAAATGACTGAATCGTAAGAATTCTGAGATGGGGAAAGAAGAAAGTCTTGAATAGCGAGTCCTCATTATAGTTCGCAAAATCGCATCACATCACTGGTTTTTTCGGAAAATAATTTGGACAAGTTGCAATCAAAAAAATGCCAAACGGAAATGCAAAGATTAGAATGGTCTATTTTATTTTAACTTTGTAATCAAAATAAAAAACAGAAATGAACAATCCACTTTTAGAAAAATTCAATACTCCCTTTGAAAGTTTACCCTTTTCAAAAATAAAAAACGAAGATTTTCTACCCGCCTTTGAAGCGTCCATGGAAATCGCACGAAATGAAATTCAAGAAATTTGTACCCATCCCGACGAGCCCGATTTCGAAAACACAATTGTTGCTCTTGAAATTAGTGGTGAACGCTTGGGAATTGTTTCTTCCTGCTTCTTTAATCTTTTGCATTCCGAAACCAATGAAATCTTGCAAGAAGTTGCACAAGTCGTTTCTCCGTTGTTGTCTGAATTCTCAAACGATATTCGACTGAATCCCGTATTGTTTGAACGAATTAAATCGGTTTACAAAAGAAGAAATGAATTAAAGTTAAATCCAGAACAATATCGACTTCTCGATAAAAAATACAAGAATTTCGCTCGAAACGGTGCCAATTTAGACGACGAGAGAAAACAAAGATTACGCGAAATCGATAAGCAACTTTCAAAATTAGGTTTGGATTTTGGAAACCATGTTTTGGCTGAAACCAATTCGTATGAACTTCATTTAACCGATGAAAAAGACGTAAAAGGTTTGCCCGAATTTGCAATTGATGAAGCGAAAAATGAAGCCAAAACACGCGAAAAAGAAGGTTGGGTTTTCACACTTCACGCACCCAGTTATTTGCCGTTTGTAACCTATGCAGAGAATCGGGAGCTTCGAAAAGAAATCAGTTTAGCTTACGGAAAGCGTGCTTTTAAGGCCAATGAATTCAACAACGAGGAAATTGTAAAAGAAATCGTTCAACTTCGTTTAGAACGTGCGAATCTATTGGGATATCAAACACACGCAGATTTTGTTTTGGAAGAAAGAATGGCAAATTCTCCCAAAATCGTGAAAGATTTCTTGCAGGAATTATTAGAGAACTCGATCAGTTTTGGAGCACGTGATATAGATGAATTGCGCGCTTTCGCCTTGGAAACCGATGGTATTCAAGAACTTCAACGATGGGACCACGCCTATTATTCCGAAAAATTAAAACAAAAGAAATTTGAGATTTCTCAAGAAGAATTAAAACCGTATTTCCAACTCGAAAAAGTAATTGACGGTGCTTTTGAAATTGCTAAGAGATTGTATGGTTTGGAATTTTTGAAAAGAGAGGATATTCAGAAATACCATCCAGATGTTCAAGTTTATGAAGTTGTGGATGCAGTTGGAAATTTTGTTTCTTTATTTTATGCAGATTTCTTTCCCAGAAAAGGAAAAAAAGCCGGTGCTTGGATGACCGAATTTAGAGGACAATCCAAAGTTAACGGAAAAAACAAAAGACCGCATATTTCCATTGTTTGTAATTTCACCAAACCGACTGAAAAAACACCTTCACTTTTGACATTTACCGAAGTCACCACTTTGTTCCATGAATTTGGACATGCACTGCATGGAATGCTCGCAAACACCACCTACGAAAGTCTTTCTGGAACGAATGTGTATTATGATTTTGTAGAATTACCTTCGCAATTCATGGAGAATTTCTGTTATGAACCGGAAGCTTTGGAATTGTTTGCGCATCATTACGAAACGGGAGAGATCATTCCGCAAGATTTAATCGAAAAAGTGAAGAAATCTTCGAACTTTATGGAAGGATATCAAACCGTTCGTCAATTGAGTTTTGGAATTTTGGATATGGCATGGCATGCTGAAAACCCGTTGGAAATCTCATCGGTTTCTGACTATGAACAAAAAGCTTTTGCACCCACAGAATTGTATCCTGTCAACTCAGAAACCAATATGAGTGTTGCATTTTCGCATTTATTTCAAGGCGGTTATTCATCGGGTTATTATTCGTATAAATGGTCGGAAGTATTGGATGCAGATGCCTTTGCCTATTTCAAGGAAAACGGAATTTTCAATCCCGAAATCGCACGAAAATTCAAACATCTTTTGGAAAGTGGCGGAAGCGTGGATCCCATGGAATTGTATGTAGAATTCAGAGGTCATAAACCGAATAATGAAGCTTTGTTGGAAAGAGCAGGATTTGTAGAAAAAGATTAAATTAAATCAATTCTCTAGACCCACCCATTCTAGAAATCTCGAATTTTAAGATCAAAAAGTTCGAAAACCCGAGGAGTACAATGAGGTGACGAAACGATCCTTGGGTTATGAATATGAAATTGAAGACATGATCAAAAGTTTATTGATTCTCTCTGATTTAGAGAAATTGGATTCATTTCAAGAAAGTCTTCGGGTAGATGAATTGGTGTGGCATGTGATTAAAAAATTGACCTTGAATTATCCGAAAGCCCTTCAACGAATTCAATTTGATATTCGAGTGGAGAATCCCCATCTTTTGCAACAAAAAGCAAGCAAAGGACAATTGGAAATTGCGATTTATAATTTAATCGAAAATGCATTGAAATATTCCAATGAAAAGCCCATTCAGATCACATTTTCAGAAGTAGAAAGTCGACTTCAGTCAGAAATCAATAAGGGAAGCACTATTCAATTAACATTTTAGAATTTAATTTATTCTTATATTTCAAAAAGACTTTGCTAATTTGATTCACTAACACAAAACCACCGTATGAAAGCCGTTTCCGTAGTAACCATCAAAAAAGAATTGCAACATAAAACTCCCGCTGAGCTTATGGAACTTTGTTTGCGTTTGTCCAAGTTTAAAAAAGAAAATAAGGAACTCCTCACCTATTTACTTTTCGAATCACATGACGAAAGAAATTACATAGAAACGGTGAAAATGGAATTGGAGGAACAGTTTGAAACCATCAACACCCACAGTTTTTTTTACATCAAAAAAAGTGTTCGAAAGATTTTAAGAAACTTAAAAAAGTATGCGCGTTATTCCACCAAAAAAGAAACCGAGGTGGAACTCCTACTCTATTTCTGTCATCGATTAAAAGATTTTAAACCGTCGATTCATCGAGACAAAGTGCTACTCAATATGTATGAAAGACAGGTTTTAAGTATAAAAAAGCTGATTTCAACCTTTCACGAAGATTTGCAATACGATTACAATTTGAAGTTGGAAGAATTGGGAGAATGAAGATTTCCATCTTCAAAACTCAATATATGGACCAAGTCATGAATTTGTTGGGAATTAAAACGCGAATTATAGGCATGAGAAACCTCTGATTGCAACGATAGAATTTGATTAAAATTGATTTAAAAATTAGTCCCTTTCCAATCTATAAAAAAGCAAACATAAATCCTAATATTTTCTTTAATTTTGAAGCCAATTTCATTTTGAGATCAATTCGTTCATCCAAGTAGTAAACTATGCACAAATATTTATTTTTTATCCTTTTTATTTTCTCGGCATTTTTAATGGGACAAACCAAAATCACGGTGTTGGATGGTTTTATGGGGAATGATCCGATGGAAGAAGTGGTGGTGCTTACCGATGAGCGAAAAGAATTGGGAGTTACCGATTCAAACGGAAACTTCACCGTTCCGCGAGGAATTAATCGAGTGATTCTTTTTCACCAAGGTTATCAAGAACGAACTTTGGTTTTGTATGGAAAAGATATTGAAATTCAATTAAAACCCATCACTGTAGAATTGGGCGTAAGTCAAATTACCAGCAATGATACGGAAGCTCGAAACCTCATTCGACAAGTTATTCAAAACAAACGAAAAAATAGTATTGAAAATTTGAAATCCTATGAATACAAGAGTTATTCGAAATTTCTACTCACCGCTTCCACCGATTCTATGCCGTATATCCTTTTTCCGAAAAACGAAAGAGATTCAAGTTACAACGATGTCAGAAAACTTTTGGACAAAAGTCATTTGATGTTGGGAGAAAGAGCGATGGAACATAAATTCTCAAGCCAATACGGATCCAAAAACACGGTCAAAGCATCCCGAATTTCTGGAACCAAAATGCCGATGTATGAATTTGTGGCAATGCAACCGATTTCTCCTAATTTCGACGATGAAAAAATCAATTTCTTTTTTAGACAATATACCAATCCCGTTTCCAATACAGGACTTCGTGAATATAGATTTAGAATCACAGACGAAGAAACCTGGGAAGAAAAAAAAATGATTGTGGTTTCTTTTTTTCCACAAAAACAAATCGAAAATCAGCAACAAATCAAAGGATATCTTTGGATCGACAAAGAATCCAAAGCACTTACTCGATTCTATGCTGAAAATTTATCCGACAAAAATGTGGCGGAATTGGAAATGGATTGGACGAATTACCAAAATTATTGGTTTCCCAAACAACAACGTTTCCGAATGGATGGAGGCGGAATTTCCTATCCAACGGTAAAAGACACCGTTCTAGCGGATGGTCAAGTTCGACTAGATACCATCAAAAAGAAAGAAAAAGTATGGTTGCATTTGAGCACTTCATTCAAGGACATTGAATCTCCCAAAGAGTTTACTGCGAAAGAGTTTAAAGGATATACCAACGAAATTGATTTGAAATCAATGGATAATCCTGAAGTGGCTTTGGAAGAATTTAGAGATGAACCTTTGACTGAAATGGAAAAGAACACCTATGTGAAAATTGATTCCATTGGTGATAAGTACAAAATGGATCGGAACATTCGATTGCTGCGGGTGATTTCTTCCGGTGGAAAATATTCAATTGGAAAATATGATTTCGACATTACGAAACTTTTTAATTACAACAATTACGAAGGTTTTCGTTTGGGACTGGGTGGAAATACAAATTACACATTCAATGACAACTTTTCCTTAAACGGATATGCTGCATATGGATTCAAAGATGAGAAATTTAAGTTTGGTGGAGGAATTGATTGGTTTGTAAACAAACCGTATTCTGGGAAAGTTTTTGCTTCCTATGCCCAAGATGTGGAACCTGCAGGAAGAAATCCGATGGAATTACAAAACAATTACATTTCTTTTTTACGTTCCAATTTATCGAATATCTACAACGATAATTTCTACAGTTACCGTCGTGTGAAAGTAGGTTATCAACAAGATTTCCTTCAGAATATAACGTTGCTAATTGGCGGAGTTTACAACGAAAAAACAGCAGCGTTTGACTATCAATACCAAGACAATCGTCCAAATGAGAAATTCCTGTCCTTTGATACCGAAATATCTCTTCGTTGGGCACCGAAAGATCAAAACGTACGTACTCCATATGGAAAAGTGACCATTAGTAGTGGTTTGCCTGTTTTCTATCTGACGTTGACTCAAGGTTGGAATGTATTTAATGCGGATTATACTCCGACAAAAATGAATTTCAGTTACCTTGATAATTATTCAACTTTCTTAGGTCGAACTGATTTCCAATTTCACACCGGAATTGTCTTTGGTGATACACCCATTTTAAATTTATTTGAAGGAGTGGGGAATGCGAAATCGGGCGAGAAAATATTCAAACACTTTGGAGTGGCAGGATTAAATAATTTCGAAACCATGCGTCCAGGCGAATTCTATTCCGACAAATATGCCATGTTCAATTTATCCCATAAAATAGCTGGTTTTAAATTCATGAAAAGAGAAATATTCCCAGAATTCATTTACCGAGGATTGATTGGTGATTTAAAAAATCCGGAAGACCATCTAAACATCACTTTCAAAACGCCTCATAAATATTTCCATGAAACAGGTGTAGAAATGAATCAATTACTATACGGAATGTTTGGGATCGGTGCTTATTATCGATTGGGTGATTATGCGTACGATTCCTTTGACCAAAACTTCTTTTTAAAGCTTACATTGAAGATGACCTTCTTCTAATAAAAAAAAGCGGCTTTGTATACTGAAATACAAAGCCGCTTATTATTTATAAATCGGAGGATGGATTACGCCTCCACCGATCGGGATAATCTTTTTCTATCTTCTTCTCTTAAAACCGTCTTTCTCAAACGAATGTGATGCGGCGTAACTTCGATACATTCATCTTCTTGGATGTATTCCATACATTCTTCCAAAGACATTTCAATTTTAGGAGCTATCGTTGCGGAATCATCTTTTCCAGCTGCACGAATGTTATTCAACTTTTTGGCTTCTACAATGTTTACCACCAAATCATTGTTTCGTGAATGCTCACCCACAATCATTCCTGCATACACCTCTTCACCTGGAGAGATAAAGAATTTCCCTCTATCTTGCAATTTATCAATCGAATACGGCGTAGAAACTCCTTGATCCTTACTGATTAAAACACCGGCAGAACGTCCTGGAATATTTCCTTTGAAAGGTTTGTATTCTGTGAAACGGTGAGCCATTACTGCTTCTCCTGCGGTTGCAGTTAGCATCAATGAACGCAATCCGATCAAACCTCTTGAAGGAATTTCAAATTCCATGTGTTGATTTTCACCTTTTGCTTCCATCACCAACAAATCTCCTTTTCTTTGCGTAACCAAATCAATGGCCTTACTTGAATATTCTTGAGGAATGTCAATAACCAAACTTTCATACGGTTCACATTTCACACCATCGATTTCTTTGATGATTACTTGAGGTTGTCCCACGGTTAATTCATACCCTTCACGACGCATGGTTTCAATCAATACCGATAAGTGCATAATTCCACGACCATACACCAAATAACTATTTGAGTCTGAAGTGGCTTCCACACGTAGTGCAAGATTTTTTTCCAATTCCGATTCCAAACGCTCAATCAAATGACGGCTGGTTACGAATTTCCCATCTTTCCCAAAGAAAGGTGAATTGTTAATTCCAAACGACATATTCATGGTTGGCTCATCAATCTCAATTCCTGGCAAAGCTTCCGGATGATCTGCATCGGCTATGGTATCTCCAATTTGGAATTTATCCATTCCTACTACCGCACAGATATCTCCTGCTTTTACTTCCGTTGTTTTCTTTTTGGCTAAACCTTGGAAAACATACAATTCTTTTACTTTTTGTTTGGTAAACGTTCCGTCTGCTTTTGCTAAGCTCACCCATTGACCTTCTTTGATCGATCCTCGTGTGATTTTCCCTACTGCAATTCTTCCTAAGAAAGAAGAATAATCCAAGGTTGTAATTTGCATTTGCAAAGGTCCTTCAGCCGTTTCGGGCGCTGGAACATATTGAATAATCCCATCCAAAAGTGGGGAAATATCATCGGTTTGAACATTTTCAGTATTGAACCAACCTTGTTTGGATGAACCGTAGAATGTAGGGAATTCCAATTGCTCTTCGGTAGCATCAAGGTTAAAAAATAAATCAAATACAGCTTCATATACTTCTTCGGGACGACAGTTTGGTTTGTCCACTTTATTTACAATAACCATAGGTTTTAAACCCAGTTGCAAAGCTTTATGTAATACAAAACGGGTTTGAGGCATGGGTCCTTCAAAAGAATCGACCAGCAACACTACTCCGTCTGCCATTTTTAATACTCGTTCAACTTCACCTCCAAAATCCGCGTGACCCGGTGTATCGATCACATTAATTTTTGTTCCGTTGTATTCAACGGCAGCATTCTTAGAGAAAATGGTAATTCCTCTTTCTCGTTCCAAATCATTATTATCCATAATCAAACCTTCAGAACTTGAGCTCTCTGCGAATGTGTGGGTATAATGTAAAATTTTGTCAACCAAGGTCGTTTTCCCGTGGTCAACGTGTGCGATAATCGCAATGTTGCGTATGTTTTGCATATTAAAATTTGAGGGTGCAAAATTAGTGAAAAAATTTGAGAATCTAGGACTTTGACTGTTAATTAATTGTAGCGCTTTTTTGACGGTTTTACCCTAGAAATTCTAACGAAAAGCTAGGCCTAAAATCGGGTGAGAATTCCGAAGTGTATTTTTGAGTTTTTAAAATCAAATCCAGTATCTGACTGACTTCCTACGGCATAACTCATATTGAAAATCCCCAATTGGGTTAAAAACGACAAGCCAATTCCCGTTCCAATCAAGTTTTCACTGATTCCCGTTGATTTATTTTCAAGGAAACCAAAATCTCCAAAAGCGGAAATGTAAAAATCTTCATTCGGTAAAAAACGGTATTCCAAACTTCCTATTCCGTAGGCTGAGGCCAAAATACTTTCTTCGTTAAACCCTCGAATGCTGTTAAATCCACCCAATCGATACAACTCGTTGAGCGAATAATAAGCATCGTCTCCAAACAACCCATAGCCTTCCACTCTCGCTTTGATTAAATGCTGCGGATGGATTTCAAACAAATGAAAAGCCGACAATCCCACTTCATATTGTTGGGTTTTCTCGTCACTGATTTCAAAACTGACTGGATCAGTAAATTGTCGTTTTCGATTCAAGGTTCGACCAATTAGAAATACTTTGGCTTTCCCTTCCAACAATCGATTTTGAGTCGGTTGAATCCATTCGTAATCGACTCCCAAACCGGTTTTACTGAAGTCATCATAAAGCGCAGCCAATTCCGGATAATCTTCCAAAACGAAACTTGAATTTTCAAAACTCACATTCAATCCCACATTGGAATTCATGGTTATTTGATAGAAAAACTGTTGATTTAATTTGGTACTGACAAAGACACTGTCTTTACGATACATGTTCAACTGAGTCTGGGTACCAATGGGCGAACGGAATAAATAGGGAACACGCACATTTAAATCCAAAGATGTACTTTTATCAGGCGTAGCAATCCAATTCAACCGAATTTTCTCCATACCATTGAAGTTATTATTTAGCTCGATTTTCACATTTCCATTCAGTCTGAATTCTCCATCTTGGTCATTTCCGAAACCTAAAATTCCGTCAAAAAGATTGGATTTCACTTTCTCAACGTACAAATAAACCGTTGTGGAATCGGTATTAAAAAGAGTTTGCGGCGGACGAACTTCATTCACAAATGGACTGTAACTCATTCGATCCGATATCTTTGTCAAGTCTGATTCATTGTAAACCGTTCCCGACTTTAATCCCAAACCGTGTCGAATATATCCTTTCGATATTTTCTCATAACCCTGAACCTGAACACCGTCCACACTTCGCGCTGCAAATAATTTGGTCTCCAATCTGATTTGTGCTTCACCGTCTTTGAATCCCAAAGGATGAATTTTAATTTCAACAAACGGATATCCTTTCTTGGCATACGATTTATTCACGGTTTGAACCAAGGAATCCAAGTTCTGAATGGCAAACCAATCTTGTTTTTTATTAAAAACCGAATCGTTTTTCACCCAAATCTTCTTGTACATTTTCCCTTTGTTCAAATAAACATTTTTATTTGTTAAAGAATCCAAAGTCAAGGTGTAAAACCCAATAGTTTTCAAAGAATCCAACGTTTGAAGTAAGGTGGAGTCGTTTTTAATTGATTTCTGAAAATCCAACTCATACTTTTTGGATGCTATTTTATAATCGTAAAAATTCAAAACCGTATCCTTTCTCTCTTGTGCACACACAATAGAAAAGAAGGAAAGGATAAATATGAACAATGAAAACTTCACTTTTTTGAAACGCTAAGTAACGCAACAAATTATAAAAACAAGGCATTGAATTTGAAAATCCATTTGATTTTAGCCAAGAATAGCTCAATTGTCTTTGTCCTCTCGTAAATTTGTGAAAATAAGTAAACATATTCACAATGTCTTCAAATTCGTCCGTTTTCAATTTCGATTCCACTTATTTGGAATTACCCTCCAAATTTTACAGTAAAGTTCATTTGAAAAAGGCTCCTCATCCGGAGTTTGTGTATCTAAATCCAGAAGTAAAACGCGAATTAGGAATTGAATCGGTGGCAGATGCTGATATTTTGGAAATCCTATCTTCCCAACGTTTGGATGAAAACTCCATTCCCATTGCGCAAGCCTATGCCGGTCATCAGTTCGGACATTTCACGATGTTAGGCGACGGACGCGCCGCGATTTTGGGTGAACATATAAATCCAAATGGCGAACGGTTTGACATTGGTCTCAAAGGAAGTGGACCGACTCCCTATTCCCGACGCGGCGATGGGAAATCCACTTTGAAGTCGGCCTTGAAAGAATATGTGATGAGTGAAGCTTTGTATTATTTAGGAATTCCCACCTCACGAAGTTTGGCCGTTCTGAAAACCGGCGAATCGGTGTATAGGGAAAATCGACAAAAAGGTGCGGTGTTAGCGCGTGTTATGACGAGTTACCTTCGGGTAGGAACCTTTGAATTTGCCCGTTATTACGGCGATCAAAATGATTTAAGAACACTTTTCGACTATACAATCCATCGTCATTTCCCGACGTTGGGACAAGCGGATAATCCAGCAGTTGCTTTGTTGAAGAAATTAATGGATAGCCAAATCGATTTGATTTTGAATTGGTTACGCGTAGGATTTATTCACGGCGTAATGAATACCGACAATGTTTCCATTTTCGGAGAAACCTTTGATTACGGTCCGTGCGCCTTTATGGGTGTGTATCATCCGGATACCGTTTTTAGTTCCATTGATCAACAAGGTCGTTATTCGTTTGACAATCAATCGAAAATCTTGAAATGGAATTTGGCACGGTTTGCCGAAACCATTCTTCCATTTTTTGATTCGGATGAAAAGAAATCCATTGAAATTGCTACGGAAATTCTAAATGAATTTGATTCCATTTTCAATCAAAGATGGTTTGAAATGATGTTTATGAAATTAGGCATTGAAAATCCCGAAGAAGGCGATTCGGATTTAGTCAATGAATTTTTAGAATTACTGAAAACCCATAAAAAAGATTACAACCACAGTTTCACATTTTTACGACTGCCCGATTTGTTTGAAGAATCTAATTTCTCCTTAGGAATTGATTTTGAAGAATGGATAGCAAAATGGAGAAATAGAATTCAAAAAGACGAGGGTCGCGCTTTATCGATTATGGAAAAGTACAATCCCGTTTTAATTCCTCGAAATTTCTTTGTGGAAGAAGCTTTAAATCAAGCCGTAGAAGGAGATTTCTCAAAAATGGATTTGCTTTTGGATAATTTAAAATATCCATACACCTACAAACAAGAAATGAATGAAAGTCTGTTCACACCGGATTCATTCGATGAAAATAACTTTCTAACCTTTTGTGGAACCTAAGTTGAAATTTTGTGCATCGAGTTTAATGGTTTAAATTTGGGCTGTCTATTCGTAGAAAATTAGAATTAAAATTTATGAAACCAATTCGTCTTCGACTTCTCATTCTCCTCCTTCTTATGGGAGTAAACTTTGCCTTTGCCCAACAAAAAAACCACAATGACCGACCCAAACTTGTTGTTGGAATTGTGGTGGATCAAATGCGTTGGGATTATTTGTACAAATACTATGACCGCTATGGAAACGAAGGTTTTAAACGAATGTTGAACGAAGGATTCACAGCTGAAAACACCCAAATTAATTATGTTCCCACCTATACCGCCATTGGTCATTCCACGATTTATACCGGAAGTGTTCCTGCGATTCACGGTATTGCTGGTAATGATTTTTATATGCGCGACACCCAAACCCGAATGTATTGCTCGCAAGATGACGCCGTCAAAGGTGTTGGACTGGATCCGGATGAAAAAGCGGGGAAAATGTCGCCCAAGAATTTATTGACTTCCACCGTCACCGATGAATTGAAATTAGCAACTGATTTTAAATCCAAAGTTTTTGGGGTGGCAATGAAAGATCGAGGAGCCATTTTACCTGCCGGTCATTTTGCAGATGCTGCTTATTGGATGGAAAATGGAAATTGGATAAGCAGTAGTTTTTATATGGACGAATTGCCCAAATACGTTCAGAATTTCAACAAAAAAGATTACACTCAAAAATATTTAAACCAAGACTGGAAACCGCTTTATCCGCTTAACACGTATTTTGATCGCGTAAAAGATGACAATCCGTACGAAGGGAAATATGGAAATGAAGAAAACACTCAATTCCCCATCAAGCTAAAAGAAATTTCCAAAAAAGAAGGTCGAGATGTTATCAAAGCCACTCCGTTTGGAAATACACTTACGTTTCAATTTGCTAAGGAAATTATCGACCAAGAAAATTTAGGAAATAATCCTTTCAATGTTCCCGATTTCTTAGCAGTAAGTTTATCTTCAACCGACTATATAGGCCATCAATTCGCCATTAATTCCGCCAAAATTGAGGATACCTATTTACGCTTGGATCAAGATTTCGCAGACTTTTTTACGTATTTGGATCAAAAAGTAGGCAAAGATAATTACACCGTCTTTTTATCCGCCGATCACGGTGCTGCACACAATCCCAAATACATTCAGGATGAAAAAGGAAATGCGGGATTTTTCTATAAAAATGACGTTTTAAAAGGACTCAATTCTATTTTATTCTCCGAATTTGGTCATGAAAAATTGATTTACACGATGAGCAACAATCAAGTTTTCTTAAACTATAAACTCATTGATGCTAAGAAATTAGACGACGAAAAAATCAAGAAAACCATCATTGATTATTTGAGGAAACAAGACGGAATTTCATTTGCGGTGGATATGGAAAAGTTAGGGGCTTCCAGTCTTCCTGAACCATTGAAAACCCGTGCCATCAACGGTTACAATTACAAACGAAGTGGCGACATTCAAGTATTCTTGGAACCGCAGTGGTTTGGATTCTACAGCGATTTCACCGGGACCACACACGGTGCTTGGAATCCGTACGACAGTCATATTCCGTTGGTTTTTATGGGCTGGGGAATTAAACAAGGAAAAACACATGCACCCACTTATATGACCGATATTGCCCCTACCCTTTCCGCCTTGCTTCATATTCAAGAGCCTAATGGAAATATAGGACAACCGATTGTTGATTTATTGGATAAGTAGAAGAAAAAATCGACTGAAAGAGCGGTTTTAGTGAAGAAAGTATAGAATTAATGAAAGAATTGGAAATTTTAAAATTGAAAAAAAAGTCTATAAAACTGTAAGAATTATCGACTTAGGCATTTCATAAATTTCCGCGTCCAAAACAAGGACACTTTTTTGTGAAAGTCCTATTGTTAATTGATAAAAAGTTTTATATTTGCACCCGCATTCAAGGAATACTTGATGAGATACGCAAAGGAGAAATGGCAGAGCGGTCGAATGCGGCAGTCTTGAAAACTGTTGAGGGTCACACCTCCGGGGGTTCGAATCCCTCTTTCTCCGCAAGCAAATCAAAAGTCGACCCGAAAAAGGGTCGACTTTTTTGTTTTCAATTTCCCACTGAAAGCTTGCTTTCAAAAGAGATAATTGGAAACAAAAAAGCAATACGAAGTATTGACTTTTGATTGGCTTAGCGACTCCCTCCTAGAGAAAAACGAAGTTAATCCCAGAATACAATTTCAATAAGATGATTTCTTGAAAAAGTGAAACTTGAAATTGAACCCTCATTCAATTTCTATTTAAGTTTGTTAGGAAACACGAATATTTTTCGGATATTTAAATTCAAATTCACAAGAAAACAGCAACCGTTGAAAACATCCAAAATCGATTGATTCATAAAATTCGACCCATAGAAAACAAAGATTTTTTAAACACTTTAGACAAATTAATTTTATTGAGTCACTCTGAATCTAGCATTGTTGAATTAACCTATGAGCAAAAAACAATGTTGGAAATGAGTGAACAGGATAAAAAAGACGAGAAATTAATTTCTCAAAAAGCTATGCACAAAAGGAATCTAAAAGGGTTAAACCAAATGTAATTTGGACAATAAGCAAAACCCGAAAAATCTTTTGAAACATTTAGAAAATTAAAAACATCAATTCTAAACTCCTAAACCATTTCTTTTCAATTTCCTTTACAGAATAAGCATAAAAAAAATTGGATATTATCCTAAAAAATAATACGTTTGACGCAAATTTTCAAAAAAAAAAATAAAACATTTTAAATCGTTTATTTCTAATTGTTTGTAAAATATCTAAAATGAATAAAGTATTAAAAACCGTAGGATTACTCGTAATCTTAGCAACAATCAGTAGTTGTGCAGTTAAAATGCCACTTTCCACTAATTATTTCTCAAATCAAAAAACAGTGGGAGTGATTTATTTAATTGACTCAATAGGTGTTTATAAAGAGGGTTCCCAAGGATTGTTAGACATGGCATTAACCTCTGGAAATAGATTTAAGGAACCGCTTTCCATAGTAAGTAAGAAGATCAATCCGGACGATGCGATAAAAGATTTATATAAGCAACTATTCGACAGTAAAGGAAAGCCTTTAAATGAAATTGATTTCGATTTTGATAGGAAGAAATTAACAAAATTTGAAAAGGACCCGCGCTCACAAAAATTGTACTATTACCACGACTTGCGCTTTTTGAAAGAAGAAGAAGGAATTGATGAACTTTTAATCATCCATGCAAAACATGGACTTTTAGTAAGTTATTATGGAATGATTGAAACGGGGAAAATGGGATATTGTAGAATTGACGCTGAAATAATTAACCTTTCGGACAATTCAATCATTTTTAAAGATTTTTCAAACTCTGCAGAAAAAATTGAAGGTAAATGGAATACACCACCCGACTATGAAAATTTAAAAAACTCAATAGCGCAAGCAATTTCAAAAACAATGAGTTTGGAAAGAAAAAAAATGAATCATTAATTTTTCTCAATAAGTAGTCTGTTGAATGGGTCTGAAAAGTACAGACTTTCAAATATCTGTTTTCACGAAAAACAAAATAGAAGCTTCATGGATCATACCTTAAAAATCAATACGGTTGCTGTAAGCTAAATACAACATTTTGCTTATATCTCGTTTTTATTTCTAATTTAGCCAAAGAGCAAAAAACATCTTTCACCCCAGAAATCAATATGAGCCTATTCTCCTATCATCTTGTTAAATTACCGCTTTCCTTGGCGATAAAAGGTTTATTTTCAAATCCAATTTCAAAGCAAACCCTAGGTTTAATTCATTCGGAATATATGACTGCAATGACGTTGGGTTCGCCAATTCTATCGCCTTCTCGGTTTTTAATTCGGCAAGTTGCTGTTTTTGCGCAATGGGAGAATGAAAAAGCTTTAGAGGATTATTTAGAAAAAAATTCATTCGGTCAGATTCTGGCAAACGGTTGGCATACACGCTTGGTTTTCATGCGGAAATGGGGAAGTTACAGCGGATTTAAAATCCCTGAACAGAAAGCAACCTTAGAAAATCCATCATCCAGTGTGGTGGCAGTTACAATAGCTCGAATGAAACCTTTGCAAGTTCCACGGTTTATTTATTGGGGCAGACCCGTTGAAAAATTAGTTCGAGATCATCCGGCCGCAACGCTTTCGTTAGCATCAGCGAAATTACTCAACACCGTTTCCACTTTTTCTATTTGGAAAACGGAGAAAGAAATGATTCAAATGGTTCACGGACACAGTTCCGTTCCGGATCCTAAAAGACATGCGGATGCAATGAAAGAAAGGGTAAGAAAAGACTTTCATTTTGAATTCACCACCTTGCGTTTTAAACCCATTTCTGAATTTGGTAGTTGGAAAGGACAAAAGAATTTCATCTCACAGATTGAAAAAAACAATTCATAATGGGAAAACCGCATTCCAATCAAAACTTCCAGGACTGGATCACCCAACAATGGGTTATTCGGTTTGGAAAAAAAATAAATCCCAAGCAAAACGAATGGCTGTTGGGCCCTTTTGGAAAAACGGACGGAATTGGCGAGAAATTCATTCAGCAATTGGCCGAAAAAGAAAATTTAGTAATTGACAAAAGCAATCACAAAAAAGGTTTATTGCAATCGATCAATCAACTTAATTTGACGGAAGAAGAGCAAAATGAATTATCCAAAGAGGTCATTGACTTTTACGAAAATACAGGGAATTATAATTTAGATTTGGACGTGAAATGGAATCCCTACTTCCGAATGTTTGGAGGTCTATTAAAGATTTTATTTAGCAATCGAATTGAACAATTAAACATTCCGATGGATAACCGTGAAAATTCCAAAGCGCTAAAAAGTGAAATCATTCAACTGATTGACGAAAAGAGCCAAACCGTCAAACGTATTGTATGGCTTCGAACTTTCATTGAGTCCAAACAAGTGGTGTATTCTGGGGTGTATGAAACCTGCACCATCCCTTCTGGTCGAACGTGTATAAAAGCGATTTTCCCTCTTCCGAATGGAAGTGCAACTGTCATTCTCAATCCAAGTGTCGGTAAAAATGGTGAACTTATTTTAACTTCATCTGGAAAGAAAATGGGAGATAGTGGCTTTTACTTTCTATTGGAAGACAGCCAAAAAGACATTTGGGCAAAGTTTATAAAATCCTTCAAAGATGAATTGATTGTCTGTTCAAAAAATGAGAAAATCACAGCAATACAAACCTTAACCATGTGGAATCTAAAGGTTTTGACGTTTACTTACAAAATAAAGAAACTAAACTAATAACAGTCTTCAGAAAGATTTGGAAGATTTCTCTCTCAAGTTTTTATAATTTCTCACCGGAATTTCGTGTGCATTTATAAAATAAAAAAGCACTTGGAAAATATAGTGAAAATGAATAAGTTTGATTTAAATAGGAAGGGTGATAAGCTTTACTCATTGCTTAGGTCCAGAGTTAACAATATTTTTAATCAAAAAATAAAATGAATCGAGATCAAATAGTATTTTTAATCGAAAAGTATAAACTCACAGCAAACGATGCGCTAATCATTCAACAGAATTTTCAAAACTTTACATTTAATGTTGAATTCTCAGACGAACACGTTTTAAGTTTATTTGATTCTGTAATCAAAGTTGTGAAAGATGATTTTATGTGCTTTCAACTTGCAGAATTAAAAAATAAAATTATTCAATCCATTTCTGTACAAAACGAAATGAATCCGGAAAGCAAAAGAATAGAAGCGGATTTTGAAGAGGATGGGGATGATAAAGAAGAAATGCATGGAAAGTGGGTTTCTAAAAAAAAAGAGAATGCTTAAAAAAATTAGCGGAATATTTGGATACACATGAAGATGAATTCATACGAAAGGATGTCGTGGATTATATTTTTGAAACTTACCCAGAAACCTATCAGGAAATTAATAATGTGGTCATAGGAGAAGGTTGTTGTAATTTCTTAAAAAAAATGGGGACAGATAATATTTCATTACTGAATAAAAAACAGGCTGAAAAATGGGAAGCAATTTTAACTTCGATAGATAAAGAAGTCGAATCAAGAAAACTTACCATTGATAGAAATAATATTCATTTGCACAAAAGCGAATATTTAGATTGGTGTTTAGAAAATGACATCAAAGACCATACGAAACAATCTTTAAAGTTATTTTTAAAAGAATATCACTTCAAATTCTCGGAAAGTATCATTGAAGAAATCCAGCAATTAGTTAATACACAAATAAATGCATCCAAAAAATTACTGTAAAAAGACGCTTCAATACAGAGACTATTAATTAAGCTAGGACAGAATCACCTTTAAATTCGTGATAAAGCTACCACAAAAGCATTCGCTCTCTATTTTTTATATATTTTTGGCTTTAATCGGTTGACTTGGGTTGTATCAGGAGGAATTTACAATTAAAAAAAGACAATATTAAGATTCAAAATCTAAATAATAGATTTGGGATTTATATTTCACCAAAACCAATCTTCCAAACCTCGATAAAAAAAGAAGCCCAGGGGAATTAAGCTAGATCGAATCAATTAAGCTTACTACAAGACTTCTCAAACAGGTAGGTAAAGTTTATTTTAAAATATGTCCATTCATATCCGTATGAATATGTTTCTTTTTACCGTCTTTGGTGAGGACGAGATTGTATTGCTCTTTGGTTTTTCCATGTTGATATTTCGCCATATGAAAACTTGTTTTACTCAATTTCCAACCCGGATACGTGGATGCAAGTGAGCGTGTAATTTCCACGGGAGGTTCAATGTTTTTTAGATATTCAACCGTACTCAAAAGATTCCCATCTTCATCGTAATAAGCGACCATGTTTTGGTCTTTCGAGGAAATGGTGATTTGGTAATTACTTAGATTTTCGGAGTCAAATTTTGCTGCCTCCTCTACATTCACCAAATCATATCCTTCAGGAACGGCATCTAAGGCATCGACAATATAATCGGGAAAATCTACTTCAATGGCTTTCAGAACGACTGGTGGAACTTGTTCTTTCTTTAAAGTAGCCGTGTAAATCACTTCTTGTGCAAAGGATTGCAAACCCCATGCGAGCAATGTTAAAATTAAAACGGATTTTTTCATTTTGTTTGTTTTTAGAGATTGATAATTGATTGTGTAAAATTAGTGTGATTGCAAAAATTCGTATGCTACTTTAGTATCACTATTTATAACTTTAGGAAACATTTAGAATATATTCACAAAAAATTGGGACGAATTCAAGTAGCTAATTTCATTCAGAAAAAAAAAATCCTCTAGAAATGGTATTTTTTTTCGACGATGGATAGCAGCGTTTCAATGCTATTCACTTGGATGGATTTTCGCTGAACCGTGATTGCACCGCATTTTTTCAATTCTTGAATATGTCTATTTACGACGGCTCGAGTGGTTCCTATAAGTCCTGCAATTTCATCGTTGGATAAATTATTTATGAGTTGCAGATTGTTGGTTTCGCCATTGATGTTATTAAGAAGTAAATTGGCAAGACGTACCAATGTATTATGAAATGAAATATCCAGGGTCATAGTTTCTAATCTTCGCATTCGCTGACCTAAATATTGTAACAAGGTTTTGTTTATTTCCGGATAAGAAATGATCCATTCGATCATTTTCTCTATAGGAACGGTAAGAAGTTCCATATCGTCCAAAGCTTCCCAAAAAACATCATGAGGTTCATTGTCCAACAAGTGCAATACATCAAACATATCCCCTTTGGTGAGAATGAATATGGTGTGCTCTCTATCGGTTAAAGCATTCACTTGATACACCTTCAATCGTCCAGAAAGTATAAAATGCATACTAGTTGACCTCCCACTTCCATTCCAAAATGATTTCGAGGGCCATTTTTCAACGCGCATCTCGTTGAGCATCTTGGAAAGTGTAGCCGTTTCTACTTTTTTAAAAACATCGAATTCCTTCAGTGTCTCTAAAAAACGCATACAATGATTTTTAGATAAATCGTTCATATAAACAGAGTGTTTTCGGCATTTTTAGAGACTATAAATTTAATTCTAATTTTGGGATAAATTATTCATTCATGCAATGAAATATTTGATTTGTTTTTGTTAACGCAAAAAAAAACAACTTCCATTTTCTTTTACAAATCCCTCCTAATACATTCTATTCCAATCCTAAAAAATAAAATTTGGAAAACTCCTCAATTAGTAATATCTTCGAATCAAACAAATTAGAGAATTACCAAGAGGCAAATAGCCCCATCCTCAATTTCTTTAATTCACACCATAGATCCCCCTTAATTTATCCCGAACAATTTGGATAAATAGGTTACAAAGTTTGAGAAATTAATTGTTTTCCGGACGATGATTTTTAAGGGATTTCATGCATGCATTTGCCAAAGATTCGCGTCCACTTTCTACTAAAACAGAAAATTATGGCGAAAGATGTAATGGCCGAGATTGCAAAAGAATTGGGTACTGCCTTAACGCCCCTTCGAGATGCACTTCAAAGCAAAGCCAACTTTAAACTTTTCATGAAAGACTTGGGTTGGGAAGTCGATGATATCCCCCAAAGTTTCAAAAACCTGAAGCCTTCATTGGATGCAATCAAGTCTCTGTCCGATCTGGACGAACTGAATGCATCTACTGTTCAGCAACTCTGTGGGCAAATTAAGAACCTGATAGAATCCATCCAAGAATTTGCACACACTCCTCAGAATTTCTTTCCGAATACTAATAAAAACATTATATTTAAAGATGTTTTCCCAAAGGAATTATTGGAATACCTCGCCGTACAGTATCTTCAAGAAAAAAAAGATAAGCTTGCCGCGATTTTACGCATCATCGGTGTCATTCAAGAAGAAACGATTGATGCGACTATGTATCAATTGAAATACTTGAAAAAGAGTATCCATTGGGAAGATATTCCCCAAATTTTAGAAGATCCGATGGCTGTTTTTAAGAAAGCATACGATTGGAACAATTCTGGGTTTAAGGAGGCAGATTTTCGAAAAGCCATCCGCGCATTGGGTGAATCTTTGGGTTTTCCAATGAAGGAAGAAGAACTCAGCGATAGAGTTAAAAATTTGCTTGGACTTCCAGAATCAATTCCCAAAGCTTACAAACTTACTTTGGTTGATCGTCCGCAAGTTTCTTCGCCCATTGGAATTCTATTCACTACACTTCCGGCTACGACGGAAAAAAATTACGGATTTGGAATAATTCCTTTTGCAGGTGAGAAAGTAAAAAATACTTTTAAAATTGACGGCAGGGACAACCTGAAAGTGCATGTGGCATATGATTACAACATGGCCAAAGGCATAGGGGTTTTCGTTCGGCCCAATGATGTGAAAATTAAAACAGAAATCGAAACCGATAGTCCCAGCGACAATCCTCCTTCTGCTTTGGATTTAAAGATAGGCTTGGAATACCAAAACGAGAATAAAGCACCCATGATCGTTCTGGGAAAAGAAAACGAAAGCCGATTGGAATTTTTGAATTTGTTGGTCAATCTACGTGCGCGTGTAGGCTCCGATAAAAAGCATGAATTCTTAGTCGAAAGTGCTCTAAACGGAGGAAAAGTGGTTATAAAAGCCGGAGAAAACGATGGTTTTCTAAAAACTCTGCTTCCGAAAGATGGAATCGAAGGAAGCTTTGATGTACTCGTCGGATGGTCGGCAAAAAACGGCGTTTATTTCGAAGGAAGTGGCGGATTGGATTTAGAAATACCCCTACATATAAATCTTTATGGACTGGAAATTAATGGATTGAAAATCTCCCTAGATCCCAAAACATTGAAAATTCCGATTGATATAGGAACGAATTTCAAAGCCCATTTAGGACCGATGGTCGCATTGGTAGAAAACATGGGATTAAAATCCAATTTCACTTTCCCCAGTGATCAATCGGGGAATTTAGGCCCACTAAATTACGACTTGAAATTCAATCCGCCCAATGGAATTGGACTTTCCATCGACACCGGCGTTATCAAAGGCGGAGGTTATTTGAATTTTTTTCCTGAAAAAGGAGAATATTCGGGTGCTATGGAATTGACTTTCAGTGAAATTATTTCAATGAAAGCAGTGGGCGTTATTAATACAAAAATGCCCGATGGCTCAGCTGGATTTTCAATGATTATCGTTATCACGACTGAATTTGGAACAGGCATTCAACTCGGTTTTGGATTTACACTTCTCAGCGTAGGCGGACTTTTGGGACTCAACCGAACCATGCGCCTCGATGCGTTGGCAGAAGGTGTACGTACGGGTTCTGTTGAACGAATTATGTTCCCCACCAACGTGGTTGAAAATGCACCACGCATCATCAGCGACCTCAAAAATTTCTTCCCGATTGAAAAAGGCAAATTTCTGATTGGGCCGATGGCAAAATTGGGATGGGGAACACCCACTTTAATGAGTATTTCTTTGGGTGTCATTATTGAGGTTCCAGGAAACATTGCCATACTCGGTGTGATAAAAATTGCACTTCCGACGGCGGATGCAGCGCTCATAGTGATGCAGGTTAACTTCATCGGTGCCATTGAATTTGACAAAAGTCGTTTGTGGTTCTTTGCGAGTTTGTATGATTCGCGTGTTTTGTACATTACTATGGAAGGTGAAATGGCACTGTTGGTTGCATGGGGAAATGATCCTAATTTTGTGGCATCCGTTGGCGGTTTCCATCCGAATTTCAATCCACCCACACTCCCCTTCTCCACGCCCAAACGGATTTCATTGAGTATCCTAAATACATCCGTTGCCAAAATACGAGTATTGGGTTATTTTGCAGTGACGTCAAACACGGCTCAATTTGGTGCACGCGCTGAACTTTATTTTGGGTTCAGTGCGCTGAGTGCTTCAGGTCATGTAAGTTTTGATGCACTTTTCCAATTTTCACCTTTTTATATGATCATTCAGGCTTCCGCCTCTTTGTCTGTAAAGGTATTTGGCGCCGGTTTATTCTCCATCCATCTGAAACTTACTTTGGAAGGTCCAACTCCTTGGAAAGCGCGTGGACATGCCTCCATTACCTTGTTGTTCTTTGATGTAAGTGTAGATATCAACAAAACATGGGGGGACAAAAAAGATACAAGTTTACCTAACATTGAAGTAATGCCCCTCTTGGTTACTGAATTGGAAAAACAGGAAAATTGGAAAGCATTTATCCCATCGAACAACAAACTTTATGTTTCATTACGAAAAATAGATTCCATGGCGGATTTGGTTTTGCATCCTCTTGGAACTTTGCAATTAAGTCAGAAAGCGATTCCTTTGGAAATGGATTTGGATGTGGTGGGCGCACAGAAACCAAAAGATGCCAATCATTTTACAGTCGAACCTGATTCTTCGGAATTAAACAGAAGCAAAGCCCTCAAGGAAATGTTTGCCATTGGCCAATTTAAAAATTTATCCCAAACCGAAAAATTATCGAGCCCTTCTTATCAGAGCATCGATTCAGGATTGGAACTTTCAATCAGCGGTGAACAATTCAAAACCGGAAAAACCGTAAAACGACACATTCGGTATGAATTGGTAATTATGGATTCCAATCACAAACGAATGGTACTTTTATTCTTTGTAGGTATAAAAGCATTATTTACGAACTTCCTGAAAGGAAATACAGTGGCGAAATCCGCAATTTCGAATCAAACTTTTAAAAAACGTCAACCGTTTGATGAACGAATTCAGATGCGTCCTTTGGGTTTTGCAGTTGCCAACAAAGCCAACAACAAATTATTTACAACCCAAGCGAAATTTACGAGCCATGCACAAGCAATGGATTATATGAAGGGCCAAATTAATAAAAATCCAATGTTGGCAGGAACCTTACACGTCTTACCATTAACCGAAACAACCGATGCAGCATGAGTGATTCTATAGCCACCTATTCGTTTTTACCTTGGTTACGTCAAGGGATTTCCAATAAGATTACAGGTTCTTCAACCGGAGCCCGCGCAACCATTCCTGTAAAACTTAAAATTTCTGGACAGGCTGTGAGCGGTCCCGACTTAGAAAAATCCTTAACTCGGAATATTGAATTGTACGGTCCGGGTGATATCATAGGTATCGATAAAAAAGCAATTGTAAAAAATGAGCCACGCAATTGGATGACGAATTTTGAATCCAATTATATGCCGTACATCGAATTTTACGATGAAGATTTCCCATGGCGTTATAGTCCAAGTGCGGTAGATAAAGATCGTTTGAAACCCTGGTTGGCTTTGGTTGTACTGAAAGAGAGCGAATTCATCGACGGTAAAAACACCCAAAACAAACCCTTGCCTTTCATCGACGTCGCGACGACAAATAATATATTTCAACATTATGAACAGTTGTGGGCATGGGCACACGTACACGTGAATGATTCCGTAATTACGGATTCCAAAAAGACGATAAGTGCAAATGAATCTGACACCATTAAAAACCTAAAGGGAATTTTAAAGAAAAATCCAGATTTAGCCTATTCTCGAATTATGTGTCCTCGAAAATTAGAACCGAATACGGGCTATCATGCTTTTTTAATTCCGGCTTTTGAAACTGGGCGACTTGCAGGATTGGGCTTGGATCCTTCCGAAAACTTCAGTTCTCGAAAATTAGAAACAGGGGCTTGGAAAAATTATACCAATCGAAAACATCCGACCCTATATCCGATTTACCATCGCTGGTTTTTCAAAACAGGGAAATTGGGAGATTTCGAATATTTAGTTCGATTATTAAAACCACAACCCATGGACAATCGGGTGGGAACACGGGATATGGATGTCCAACAACCCGGCGTAAATGTTCGTCCCATCGATAATCCAGAATTAAAAGGATTTTTGAAGCTCGGAGGTGCTTTGAGAATTCCCGTTTCTTCTATGAACCCCGCCGATAAATCCATCTTCAAAAAATACGATGAATGGGCAGAAAGTGGTTATCCTCAACCCTTTCAGCAAGATTTAGCAACCATTATTAACTTAGCTGATGATTATGAATTTAAATCTTCCGAAAAAGCCCATGGAGATTCAGATCTGAATCTCAATCCCCCGGACGACAAAGACCCGATGATTACGGCACCTCTGTACGGACAATGGCATGCGTTGACCCAACGTTTATTGAAACAAAGAGATGACAGTCCCGCACCGAATCCTAAAAATTGGATACACGAACTCAATCTCGATCCACGTTACCGAACCAACGCAGGTTTTGGAACAGCTGTAATTCAACGAAATCAAGAAGATTATATGGAAGCTGCTTGGAAACAAGTGGGCGATATTAAGGATGCGAATCAGAAAATAAGACTGGGACAACTCGCCAAAGAATGCTCGTGGATTTGGTATCACAAACATTTGGGCCCATTGGTGTCAAACAATCCCGCCAAAGCATTTGGAGTAATGGCTCCTGTAAATGGTCGCGTGGTCGTAAATGATTCCACGGTATGGAATACGTTGAATGAAAGCAAAGTACCGTCCATCCTGGTTTCACCTGCTATGCGTAGATTACTGCGAAAAGGCGGACGATTTCAATCATTTCTTCCGTACAATGAGACGATTACACCCGATAATATCATCGATCGAATAAACAATGACGAAGTTACACCAGCTCCACCCAAAAAAGCACCTACCCACATTCCAAAGATAAAAGATTTTGCGGAAATGGAAATTTCTCCATCCCCACTTCCTCCATTCTTGCAAGAATTGGTTTCAGAATATCCCAATGTAAAATGGTTATTCTTTCTGCTTGCTCTATTTTTCCTCTTGATTTCGCTCGAGGGTTCTTTCTTTGGTTTCTTTTTCGCACTCATCGCTTTGATTTTTGCGATTCTGTTTTATTTGATCAACAAACAAGGCAAAACGGTTGGAAATCATAGCAGTCTTAACGAGGAAACCATCCATCCGGATAGGGTGGAAGATTTCCCAAAAAGTCCAGATTTCTCTGTAATTACGGAAGGTTCGATTACCATGCCAGCCTATGGTGCAACGGATAGCGAGGAAGGAAAACGCTTCAAAGAAGCACTTTGGGATTATTACGAAGTGATTTCCGTTTGTGTAATTGCTGGAAAAGTAGTTCCCAAACCCGCGCTGGATCTTAACTATCTGGTGGAAGAAATGTACACGAAATTAAATCCTGAAAAAACAATTCCCCAATATATCTACAACGTAGTTCTTATTCCTTATCGCATCTGGAATCAAATGCCAGAAGAATTTATTGAAGTAATGACCTATCCGGAAATTGACATTCCCATGTATGAACCTTTGAGTAAAGATGCGGAAGATTTATTTTTACCGAATATTCAATTTATTCCCAACAACAGTCTTTCGCTATTGGAAACCAACCAGAAATTCATTGAATCCTATATGATGGGATTGAATCATGAATTTGCGCGCGAACTCTTATGGCGTGAATATCCAACTGATCAAAGAGGAAGTTATTTCCGTCAATTTTGGGATGCGTCTTCGTATTTAATGGAAAAAAATTCAGAAGGAGAAGTTCCATCGGAAGAAGATCAAAAAGAAAAACTGAGAGATATTCCTCCTATTCATCTTTGGTCCAAATATTCCAAATTAGGCGATCACGATCATCGTGCAGAAGGAGGTGATAAAAAAGAAGAAGTTGTTTTGGCTGTACGCGGGGAACTTTTAAAAAGATATCCATCGGCTGTAATTTACGCGCACAAAGCCGAATGGCACATCGGTCCGGATGGGAAAATCGATCCCAAAACACAGCGGAAATTAATTCCACTAACGACCTCTGAAGAAAAAGATCCACCTAAAAATAAAGTCAAAACACCTTTGTACGAAGCAAAAGTAGATCCCGATATTACCTTTTTTGGTTTTGATCTTTCGGTGGAAGAAGTACAAGGTAAAAACGGCGACAATCCCGATGTGGATAAGGATTTCCCTGGTTGGTTCTTTGTCATCAAAGAACGTCCGGGTGAACCTCGATTTGGATTGGATTTAGACCCACCAAAGAATGGAAATATTGAGATATGGAATGATCTTTCGTGGAAGACAGTGGCTCCTACGGGTGCATTTCTGAATGTTGAAAATTTTACAAACATTGAAATTACCAAAGGAGACACTACAAGTACAGACCAGAGAATTATACAGAAAAATGAGGATGCAGATATTAAATGGAACAAGGAAATGAACGCCGCAGAATTGGCGTATGTACTCTACCAAGTTCCGATGATGGTTGCAATTCACGGTGCAGAAATGTTGCCAAAAACCTAAAGTTATGTCAGAATTTAAGGAACTACGTAATAAAATAAATCTATCTCTTGCGCAACGAGATAAGATGGAGAAGGAGGTGTATTTAAAACAAGAATTGTTAAAACAAATTCAGGAAAATAAACGACAATTGGCACGTGGAGCGAATCCAAGGAATCCAAAAGATGTGTTAGCGGAAGCGAAATTGACTGAAAAAGAAAATATGCTTAAAAAGGTTATCAACGAAGGAAAAGCAAATCTTAAAAAGAATTTTGAAAACCTACACGTTATTTTGGAACAATTCCAAAAATTCTCGGATCCAAGAGAGGCAATTTCCGAACTAAACGATCGCAATCCGATTATGCTTTTGCCGTTGCGAATTGAAACCCGATTCAAAGTTCTCAAAGACAAGGCCGGAAAAGAAAAACATCAGTTGTGGGTGCGGGTTTATCCGGATGAAATTGCCATTGATAGTTTCGAAGAGACCTTATCAGAGAGTGAAGTGGAGATTGCAAAAGATTATTGGCAAGGCTTTTGGCAAGCGGGAGATCGTGAAATTATGGAACGTGCCACGTGGCGAAATCTAGTTTCAAGTGTAGGCACAGGAAGAGCGCGTTATATTTTAGAAACCTTTTTTCCAATCAATCAAAATTCGCCAGAAAGACCTAAAAACGCGAACGAAAAACAATTCTTTTTAACAATCGGTGTCGAAGAAATGCCCAACGATACCGAAAAATTAGTCCTTCAAGAATTCTGGAAAAACCTATGGTTGGCTGGATCAAATAATACCAAACAACAAGAAGCTAAGCAAATACTTTGGGATAAACTATCGGGAAGTTCGGAAGAAAAAGAAGTGCGATTCATTGAAATTCTGAACACTTTAAAACCTTCCAATTTCAATGATTCTTCACGGTATTCCGAAGAGGGTTTGGAAGTATCCGTTTTATTTCTTCATTTCCCAAAACGAGAAGATCTGTTCTTAAAATCAGAGTCGTGGTCTCAGGCACCCAAAACACAAGTAATGCCCGATCGATTTGTGATTACGGCTTACAACGGAAAAACACAAAGTGAAGATACGGTTACTTTTCAGGAAATTGGAAATCTAATTCCAGCCGATTTGAAAATGGGACCAGATCCAACGTTAAGTGAAGCGGAACAAATGAAACCATTGAATGACGATATTAAAATCAATGACGACCTGAAATGGATGTTTGATTTTGATGAAGCGGTTTCAAAAGGAATGGGTTTTAAAATTGATTTAACGCCCGTACAGGCACGAAAAGGTTTTGATCGAATTGTAGTTGTAGGTGTAAAAATTTCTTCGGATGTACATCAAAGTGTGGAATCCATCGAAAAACTCTTTCACAACCATGAAAGAAGTAGAAACGGTTTGACCCTCCTTCCCCAAGGAACACCCACCAATAATACTGAAGAATCAAACAGTGATTTTTCTTATTTGGATGATTCCGATCAAAGTTTCGACCAATTAAAACAAGAGCAGGAATTTACAACCGAGCTCAATTGGATTGCAAAAAAAGACGGCCAATGGTTGGCTGAATTATTGGGCGTGGATAGGAATACATTTAAAAATACACCCAATGCTTTTCAAACCGATCAAACCGAAGCGCGAGCAATGAATCTCGCTCTCTTTCCAGCAACTATTGGCTATACGATGGAAAGTATGATGAAAGAAGTTTTTTCGGAAGAAGATGTTGAAAATACCCGGTTTTTCTTCCATAATTATGTGAGCGCACGCGGAATGATTCCCGCCATCAAAAGAGGAAAACAGCCGTATGGAATTCTACCCACCACTAAATTTGATTCGATGAAATGGACGAATCTCCGTGGAATTCGTTCCGAATCTCTCCAAAATCCTTGGATGGATGGAATGCGCAATTTTCTACCTCGATTTTATGAAATTCTAAAAAAAATAGACCAGGATTGGGAAAACCAGTTAAAAGAAGTTGCGTTTTTAGGAAAAGAAAGTTCAGATGCCCATCAACAATTTTTGGACATCGTCGGACTTACTCCTAATTCCATTGAATTCTATCAACGAATTGCAGAAAGTGAAGAAGCATTGATTAATAGACTGCGCGCAGAGGGAAAAGATGTTGCGCTTGAAATCAAAGATTTATTCCGAGAAGAAAGCATGAAGTTATTGAGTGAGTTTGGGTATAAAGGAAGAATTCCTGAAATCTTGCGGAAGTTTTTCTTCGACAGTCAAAATAAACTTTCCAAGGTTCTCATTGACGATGTGCCAATTTCAGAAGTTAATTCGATAAGAAACTATACCACTTCTGGCGAAAATTACATAGAATGGTTGCAAAAAGCGGCAAGAGAATCCCACAATACACTTCGTACCCAACAAGGGTTTACGGATAATAAAGTACCCAACACCTTGTTTTATTTGATGTTAAAACATGCTTTGGATTTGGGGTACATCAACACTTGTTTGGACATGAATTTCCCGAAAGAACAGCGAACATTGAGCACCTATATAAATCTAAAATCCGATCCCGTTTTCTTGCACGTAAATCCCAATGTCAAAGAAACCGAAAGTCGCTGGAAGTATCTGTATGAAAACAATTTGGAAATAATGGGAGATGTAAATCTAAATTGGGGAAGTTATATTCCACGCCTATTCAACACGGAATTAGCTAGCTCGTATTTAAAACAACAATTGGACGCTTTGGATTATCTGAAAAATGCGTCAACAGCGAAACTTGAACGTGCTTTTGTAGAACATATTGATCTTTGTACCTACCGATTGGATGCATGGAAAAACGCTTTGCTGAATTTTCAACTTTCCACTATGCGTTATGATTCGTATCGGGAAGAATTTTATCCCAATGAAAACGACAATGCACATGGAACCTATTTAGGTGCTTACGGCTGGTTGGAAGATGTACGCTCTGAAAACAAAGTACTTACTCCGGTGAATTTAACGGATACATACTTAAAACCAGCATTCAATAAAGTCTCAGAACCTCAATTGATGACGGACAGCGAAAATGGAGGATTCATCGGTGCACCTTCTTTGAATCAAGCCGTTACAGCATCGATTTTACGGAATGCGTATATGAGTGATGAGAATGCCGAAGTATTTGAAATCAATTTATCCTCGGAACGCGTTCGAAAAGCATTGGCATTGATTGAAGGAATTCGGGAAGGACAAAGTCTTTCGGCACTTCTTGGTTATTATTTTGAACGTGAACTGCACGATCAAAACCATAGTTTGACCCACGTGAATTATTATATTCATCTGATGCGAAAAGCTTTTCCGCTGAATTTAAATAAAATTAAATCCACCCATACCGAAGAATCCGAATCGCTTGAATCCGTCAAAGCAAACAATGTATTGGACGGTTTGGCTTTAATTAATCACATTCGAAAAACGGGTAAAAATCAATTTCCATTTGGAAAATCCGTATTGTCCAGTCCCGACATAGATGTTCCTTCTGACGCAATCAAAAACGCGATCCATGAACAAATAAATAACATTACAAATCTAAACGATGCGGTTGCGGACGTTGCAATTGCTGAAAGTGTGCATCAATTGGTTTTGGGAAATTTTGATCGAGCTGCCGCCACATTGGATACGTATAGCAAAGGAAATTTCCCTCCCATTCCGGAAGTTATTCAAACTCCCCGAAAGGGAATCAATATTACCCAACGATTTGGACTGCAGTTTAATACCGGCATAAATCCAGCCGTTTTTACCAATCCTCGAAGTAAAGCTGAACCCGCCATTTCCGATTGGTTGACAAATTCTGTTTTACCTGAACTCAGTAAAATAGCAACAATGGCTGTAATAAAACAGCAAGATGGTTCGGAATTTAGCAAAGAAATAACCGCTGATAAACTCAATCTCGAAGCCATCGATTTGCTTTTTATGCTGAATACGGACAATGATAAGTCGATGACCGTTTTAGATGATTTAATTGAAAATTATTTACTCACAACCCAAGTGGTTCGGCCCGATTCAGAAATTGTAATCAAGTACACAGAACGCATCGTTGGTAAAACAAATTTCTTTCAACTTGCCTCACAATTAGAAAGTTTACGAAGACTTTTACTTCAATCAAGACCTTTGGAACCGATGGATGTGGCTTTGCCGATAGAAGCGGATTCCACACAAAACGAAGATTTATTTTTGGATGAAAGTCGCGTGAATACCGCGATAGCTTCTTTACAAGCATTTCTCGTAGAAATCGATGCTTTTTTGAATAAAATTCCCACTTTGGTTCCCGATGAAGAAATCAATACAGCCGAAAACATCAAGGTATTTGATCCTTTGACATCCGAATTGGCGATTCTACTTTCCAAAGCCGCATTGTATGGACTGCCACAAACGGGAACGGGTTTCATTTACGAAAAGAAACGCGCGATTTACAAAGCGATGATTTCAAAATTGGAAGAATTAATTCAACGATGGGAAGAACGAGTGGATGCATTTAATACAGCCATCGAATTTTATGATGATTTCCCAGCAGCTACAGCCGATGAAGATCGATTCCTTCAACTGCATAAAGCCGAAAGTTATATTTCCACCCAAGTTGAAATTCCACAGCCTGATACGCCAACTGATTTAAGAAATAATTTGGATGCGGAAGCGAATGCATATATAGCAAAATTGAATGATTTCAAGGCTATCCTTTCTTCCAATCCTTCCAAAGTAAAAGATCTTTTGGATAAAATTCCTTTGGAATCAACCACTTCCCCTTTCGACCCTACGCCGATGGATGTTTCTGAACAGGAAAATGCAATGGCGCAATTTGTAAATGAATTGAAATCACATGCCGAAGATTTAAAAGAAGATATTGTATCCCGAATTTCAAAAGCGGAAACGAATATCACGGAAGCGCATGATTTAGTAGATGGAAAAGAAAAAGTAGAATTGATTCAAAATGCCGGGAAATTCCTGTTTGGAGAAGACTTTAAAATGATTCCCGAATTTAAATTAACCACAGAACAAGCCAAAGAATGGTCGAATTCTTACAACGACACCGATTTACTTAAGCATTTAGAAGATTCAGAAAGAGATTTCCCTTTGGACGAATGGGTATATAGTTTAGCACGTGTTCGCGAAAAAATACGGGATTGGGAAAAAGTTGTTTCCTTAAAAGAAGCATTTAAAGGAAGTTCCTTGGAATTAAAACCGGTACAATTACCGTATAAACCGGGAGAAAGTTGGCTTGCTTCTGATTTTCCAGAAGATTATGTAATTGATAACGATAAAATTCTCTATACCGCACATTACGCAAATGGTTTCGACAAAAATGAACCGCAGTGTGGGTTGTTGTTGGATGAATTCACCGAAATCATTCCGTCCAAAAAAGAAGATATTGGCGTTGCTTTTCATTACGATCGACCAAATAGTGAACCTCCACAAGTGATTTTAATGGCTATGCCGTCCCAATTTAAAGGAGGATGGGAATGGAACGAATTGATGGATGCAGTGAACGACACTTTGAACCAAGCAAAAAAACGGGCGATAGAACCGCAACAAATCGATCAAACGGTTTACACTCGATTTTTGCCAGCTACTATGACTTCTTCCACCAAATACGCAATTACTGCCTCTTTAAATTATTCTTTAGCAAATCTGATAAACCTAAATTTAAAACCGTAGAAAGATGGATAAATTGAACGTCATACCTAATATACAAGAAGCTTTTAGCCAAAGAATCGTACCTACTATAACCCTTTGGAATCGGTTGGAAGCACGACCTAGAGCGGATGATTTTGATCAAGCTTTAAAAGCAGAAGTTCGGGATCCTTTGTGGATGTTGACCAAACAATGGCAAATGGGTGAATTTCGTGGGGATGACGCAGGATCGCCGGCATTTGCAAAAATTCAAATGGCAATGACACAACTCACCAAGTACCAAGCCGATTCAAATTCCGTTCAGCTCTTTGAGAATGACATTCCACTGGAGGCGAAAGTGGAACAAAAGAAATTTCCATTTCATCAAGAACATAACAAAGCGTCGATTGACATTCGCTTGTTGATGGGAAGGCAATGGTTAAAGATGCTTTCAAAATCAGCGCCTGGTGTGGATAAAACCAATTTTCTTAGCCTTTTTAAATTCGAAATTCCGAATCCGGAAAAAGAACAAGATGCCGTTTTAGTCGCTCACAGAGAATCTTGGCAATTTATGGAAGCCATTGCTGAAAAAAGTATGGACGGTTATACTTTTTATCTCTATTTAAAAGATAACGATCCGACTCATACCGCTTCCACTATCGCAGGAATTGCGCCCGATGCTGAACTTGAAGCCTTAGCAATTAAATTCACGAATTGGTATGAACGTGTTTTTTTGCAACCAGAGGATCCAAATAACAATGCATGGCAACCTTCAAAAATGGAATATAATTTCCGAGTTTCTGCACCCAAGGAAAAAGATGAAATCGATGAAAAAGTTTTAACAGCCACTGAATATTATCACGGTCATTTGGACTGGTATAATTTGGATATCGATCCCTTAAAAACACGTTTAGAATTAGCGGAAGAGACAATCATGGCTCCCCAAAAGCGTGAAACTATGTCATTCTTCCCTTCGCCCCTTATTTTTGACGGAATGCCTAATACCCGATGGTGGCAGTTTGAAGAAGGAAATGTGAATTTTGGAGACATCAAACCCGATACCCAAGACATCAATAAATTACTTTTTATGGAATTCGGATTGATTTATTCCAATGACTGGTTTATTGTACCCTATACGGTAGACTCTGGTACTATTGCCCAAGTAAAAGGACTTTCAGTCACCAATGTTTTTGGAGAGAAAACGTGGGTAGAAGCTGCTGGAAAAGGGGCCGATGAAAATTGGAAACGATGGAATATGTTCTCTTTGAATGTAAAAGGGAAGCAAAATACACCTGCCGATAGTAGTTTGTTGATTTTACCAACGGTAGAAAAAATTCAGGAAAGCAAACCGCTCGAAGAAATAATTATATTGCGGGATGAAGTTGCCAATATGGTTTGGGCGATTGAAAAAAGAATCCCTTTACCCATTGGAAGTCCGAAAGACGGAGCCGAAGCTGCGCTCGAATTACGGAGTTTTTACCAAAAACTACTAGACGATAAAAACATTGCACCTGTAGTCATTCCAGGTCTTATGAAGAATGATGCTAAAATCCGATATGAGATTATGAATACCGTTCCGGAGAATTGGATTCCTTTTATTCCGGTTCATGTGGAAGGAAGTAGTCGAGAAATCCAGTTACAAAGAGCATCGATGCCTCGAATTTTAAAAAATGATGCGCCCGGAAATGCAAAAAAGATAAAACCCAGAACCCAATTGTTAAGAGAAGGATTGGACGGTCCAACTATTGAACCTTATTTCATCAATGAAGAAGAAATTCCGCGAGCAGGTGTTCGGATTTATCATACATTTCAACGTGCACGATGGTATGATGGCAAAGTGGTAACATGGTATGGCGCGCGCAAACAAACGGGACGAGGAGAAGGTCACAGTAGGCTCGCTTTCGATCAAACGATACCTATCAAAAAATAAAAGCTAAATAAGTCGGTTATTTTTCAAGATGAAATAAAGTTCTGAATAAACAAAGTTTAGCCATTTTGTTCGGTTGATAGAAAGAGATTATGACGCTAGAATCTTTAAACTTCTTGTTCTTTATAATTACACAGACTACTTCGACTTCACCCTTTACTCTCTCATTTGCGCTCGCATTTGCTTTACAGTCAGCGTGCTTCCATCGTGACTCCAACCGGGCTGTCCAAAGATGTACATGAATTTATCACTCCACTTTTTTGATTTTTTCATGTCCATCCAAATATTTTTATACTCGTGGGTTAAAATTACAAATAGGTTGTACGAATGAGGCGGCGTAGATACTCCAAATTCAATATCTATGGAATCGTCCAATTCTTTCCAGGTGCCAAAAATTCGATCAAAAACATTTAAAATTCCACCGTGGTTTTTATCCATATACTCAATGTTTTGCGCATGATGAACTTGGTGCATGGTATGTGTATTTAGGAATTTATCGATGAATCCCAATCTTTTGATATATTTTGTATGCAATTGAAATTGCCACAAAGCTTCGATTCCCAAACAAACGACAAGCATATTGGGTGGAAATCCAATCATTACAATCCAGACATAAAAGAGCGGTTTGTAAAAGATGGTAAACCATCCATTTCGAATGGCCGTTCCTAAATTAAAATTCTCTGAGGAATGATGTACAATGTGTGCGGCCCAAAAAAATCGGACCATGTGATTTTGCCGGTGAAACCAGTAGTAACTGAAGTCATCCAAAAGCATACAGATAATCCAAACATACCATGCATACCCAAAGGATTCCCACCCCATAATATTCATTCGAACGCCGTCTACTAATGGGTTGAACAAATCATAAGCAATTTCCAAAATCACAATAAGTGAAACGGTTTTCAGAAGTGCACCTAAAACAGCAGATCCAATTCCAAGCATAAGACTGGAAAGAAAATCTTTCTTTTTGTAGAGTTCTTTGTTGTCAAAAAAATGACTGTATGAAAGCTCGAGTGCAATTAGAGCCAAAAAGATGGGAGCTCCATACACCAAAGGATTAGTGAAATCCATGTTTTATAAATTTTTATTTCTGTAAAGATAGAATAAAAAAAGGCGGTTTATTCATCCAAAATAATTATTCCAAATTCGATACGTTTAGTTTCTTTTGAAAATTTAAAATCACAATTTCTATTAAAGAAAACAAAGAAAAACTTGCTATTAATTAATACACATATTATTGTATATTTAGTTTTTACAACCAATGCGAAAAAGCGCATCAGTTTAAGTGCTTTTAGAAGCAATTGATTTTTACTTACGAACAAGAAAATTTAATTTTATGCAGATAGTTTTTGAATACCACGATGTAAATGCCAGTCAAGATTTAGAAAATAGAGTAAAAGAAAGATTGGATAAATTGGGAGCACGGTATGATAGTGTTATACGTGCCGATGTGTTTTTTAAAGAAGCACAGTCTTCTACCGATTCCACGGGGAAAATATGCAACATCCGTTTAAGTCTTCCGGGTCCTCGTTTATTCGCAGAAGCCAACCAAGGTAGTTATGAGGCTGCCATTGCGGAATCTGTGAGCGATCTTGAAACGCAGTTAAGAAAACGAAAAGAAAAAGGTAGAGATTATTAAAAACAGGAATGAAGAAGTAAATCTAAACTTTATTCCGTTTATTTCCTTACCAAAAGATTAAAAAGTCAGTGTATAGCGTTACTTACAATGAAAGTTAGTCAGCTTACACCCTGACTTTTTATTTGATTTTGTCAGGGTAAAGCCTTACTTTTGTTGTGCATTTATTCCGGTGCATGTCCCTGGAAGTAACCGTGAAATACAATTGCAAAGAGCCTCCATGCCTCGAATTTTGAAAAATGATTCGGCTGGAAATGCGAAGAAGATTAAACCTAGAACTCAATTTCTGAGAGAAGGTTTAGATACGCTTACAAAAGCTCCTTATTTCATCCATGAAGAAGAAATCCCACGGGCTGGTGTCCGGATTTACCACACATTCCAACGTGCACGATGGTACAACGGAAAAGTGGTTACATGGTATGGAGCCAGAAAGCAAACGGGAAGAGGAGAAGGACATAGTGGACTAGCTTTTGATCAACTAATTCCCA